>OLSG01000812.1_pt1 | contig 36495 bp, 32 predicted proteins | sample 1673041 | NCBI WGS metagenome assembly OLSG01 (sample SAMEA3136749, study PRJEB25190) | human gut metagenome | reverse complement strand
ACTAATCGCTAAATACGATTGGTTAATCTAAAAACACAAAATTCTTGACATCCCCTCTTCCCTCTATCCGAAAAAGCTTCATAATTACAAACTATAAAGTCTTTACAACCACCTCTCAACTCTCTGCGCTCAACTCTCAACTCTGCCTTTTTAAGTCGCAAGCATCGCTAGTGAGACTGATCTACTCAACTCTGTTCTCCGTCTTTCCCCTTCCGGATGCAGTCTTTGCAGTATCCGTAGATTTCTACCCTGGCATCCATAGCTCTGAAACCGTATTTCTCATTCATCCTGTCTTCATATCCTTCTGCCAGGTCGATATCGATAGGGAAAATCTTATGGCAGGAGCGGCAGATGGCGTGGTGCTGAAGTCTTTCATGGCCGTATTCATAGCGGATAAGACCATCGTCCATAGTGGTGGAACGAAGAAGAAGTCCCTTCTCCACAAGAACCTCGCAGTTTCTATACACGGTAGACAGACTGAGATGATCTTCTTTTTTCCTGACCTTCTCATAAATTTCCCCGGCAGTCATAGGATGTTTTCTGTAAAGTGCCTTTAATATCATCACTCTTGCTTTCGTGCGTTTCATCCGCTTCTTCACAAGAATGTCTTCATAACTGACCATATCCGCTCTCCTTTAGATACATAGGATACTATATATTAGGAGTATATAGGATTTCCCCCCGCCGGTCAAGAGGATGGGCCTTACTCCAATGTAATGGACAACTTAATATGGCCTCCACCTTTAAAAGAGTTGAGTTACGAGATTTGAGATTTGAGAGGTGGTAAAAAACATCAGATTTTTTTATTTTTATTTTTCGGCGAAGCCGCCTCCACAATGTGGGCTCCCCCTTTAAGAGCACGCAGTGCTCACCCGCCGGGGGAGCTGGCAATGGCCGGAGGCCGTTGACTGAAGGGGAAAGCCGCACTATGTATGCACTAATGGTATCGCGGGATGACCGTCAGGCTTTATAATTTACAAATCATAAAGTCTTTACAACCACCTCTCAACTCTGGGCACTCAACACTCAACTCTTCTCATGCTGAAGCATGAGCTTAATCCGTCAGCACCTCCAATGAAACAAAAAAGGTTGTGGCAAAATGCCACAACCTTTTTCTCATGCAATCTTATTTAATGTCATACATACCACTTACGCCTTCTTTAAGGCTGATGTAGATATTCTTCATCTGGCTGTAATGTTCGAGCATTACCTTATGAGTTTCTCTGCCGATACCGGACTGTTTGTAGCCGCCGAATGGTGCGCCTGCTGGGAGTTCATTGTAAGTATTAACCCACATACGGCCGGTGCGGATTGCACGAGCTACCTTGAGAGCGGTGTTCAGGCTCTTTGTAAATACAGCGCCGCCTAAGCCGTATTCGCTGTCGTTAGCAAGAGCGATGACTTCGTCCATGGTCTTGAATTTCTGTACTACAACTACTGGTCCAAAGATTTCTTCCTGGCAGACTCTGTTTGCCGGGTTTTCTGTGACCAGAATGGTTGGTTTCATGAAGAAGCCTTTATCACATCCGTTATCAGTATATCTTTCACCACCGGTAATAAGTTTTGCACCTTCACCAAGGCCGATCTTCACATAGTTCAGCACTTTTTCCTGCTGGGATTTGTAAATCTGAGCCCCCAGCTGAGTTTCCGGATCAGTCGGGTCGCCGATCTTGACTGCTTCGAAGGTAGCCTTCAGATGTTTCAGGAATTCATCGAAAATACCTTCCTGCACAAAGAGGCGGGAGCCGGCACAGCATACCTGACCCTGATTGAAGAGGATGCCGCGGCATGCGCCATCAACAGCCTGTGCAATGTCTGCATCATCAAATACGATATTTGCAGATTTGCCGCCCAGTTCGAGGGTGACAGGGATCAGCTTGTCGCAGGCAGCCTGATATACATCATGGCCGACCTGAGTAGAGCCGGTAAATGCCAGTTTGTCCAGGTCCGGATGGTCGAGAAGCCACTGACCGGATTTAGAACCTTTACCAGTGATTACGTTCAGTACGCCCTTCGGGAGAACATCAGCAATCAGGCGAACCAGTTCCATAAGGGAAAGGGAAGTATGGGAGGACGGTTTAATAACGATGGTATTTCCTGCTGCCAGAGCCGGTGCCAGCTTCCAGCAAGCCATGGTGAACGGGAAGTTCCACGGAATGACCTGTCCTACAACGCCTACAGGTTCATGAAGAATGAGGGACATGGTATTGTCGTCCAGCATGGTGGCAGAACCTTCCCATGCACGGAGACAGCCTGCAAAGTAACGGAAATGATCGGAACCCAGCGGAATATCTGCTGCTTTGGTTTCACGGATCGGTTTACCGTTATCCAGAGTTTCAACGAGAGCCAGATGGTCTGCGTTTTCATCAATAATATCAGCAATCTTTAAAAGAATATTCTGTCTTTCAATAGGAGAAGTCTTGGACCATGCGGGAAGAGCGGCTCTGGCTGCCTTTACTGCATTATCTACATCTTCCTTGGTTGCTTCTGCAAAGGATGCGAGCTTTTCACCATTGGCCGGATTGTGGGCATCAAAGGTAGCTCCATCAGATGCGGGCACGAATTTGCCATTGATAAAAAGGTCGTACTGTGCTTGAATGTTTGCTTTTGTCATACTAAATACCTTCCTTTCAATCACTTGGGGGATTCCCCCCATATATTTTTGTCCGCTGAAGTTTTTACGATTATCCGACTGTTCAGTTAGGATCTGTCCAGTAACAAGAAGAAGAAATACAACTTTTCATACTGTTCGATGGTCACTTTCCACTTCCGTCAGTTACTGCTGCAATCAGTATATCATACGAAATCGCATTATTCAACACATTCGATATAGAAAAATAGTAAATATTAATTCACATATCTTTTATAACTGATAAACATTAGTTAAATACATAAGTATACTATATATAAATCGCATCCCCGTGAAATAGTACATGAAAATACACATGATTCAGAAATTATGTATATTTTAAATTTCAGAGTTGAGATTTGGAAAAAAGCAGAGTTGAGTTTTAAGAGTTGAGAGTTGAGCGGTTGTAGAAAAACATCAAGTTTTTAATTCTCATATTTCGGCGAAGCCGCCATATGAACTCAATCAGTCCTTAAAATAGGGCTGCCCCCTTAAAGGCACGAAGTGCTTACAGCCGGAGGAAGTCTTTTGCCTGTAAGGCAAAAGAAAAGGGGAAAACCGCAGGATGTTAGACAAACGGTCTCGCGCCGTTGACCGTATTGCCTATATAATTACAAACTATAAAGTCTTTACAACCACCGCAGGGCTCTCTGCACTCAACACTCAACTCTGAAGGGAGCTTCTTCTTGCTCTAAAGACATACAAAAAGAAGCTCCCATTAAGAGAGCTTCTTCTTATTCAACCCATATTAGAAAATGTAGTTGAGGGAAACGGATGCGAGATCGTCGTAATCTTTATCTCCGTCAACGTTTACGTCGAATGCGTATTCAGCGTGGAGCTTTACATTCTTCTGGAGAATGTAGTCGCCAGTAGCGAGCCAGTATTTAGCCACTTTTGCACCGTCAAGTACATCGTTGCCAACGAGGTTTGCCGGGGATACATTGAAGGTGGTGTCATCGAGGAATGCACCATGTTCAGCATGGATGTACTGAGCAGCCAGCCGGAAGGTTCCCGGTTTCTTCCAGTCAGCACGGCCGTAGCCGAGACCTGCGATCCAGGTATATGGATCTCCTTCAGTCTTGGTATTCTTGTAGTAGTCGCCGAATACGGAAACATCACCGAGGTGAGCGGTGAGGCCAGCACCGAGGAGCTGAGCATCCAGGGAGTCTTTGCCATCTAAGTATTCGAGGTCATAGGACAGTTTGCCTGCATCGCCATAAATACGGCCGATGAATACTTCGTTGTCAGCCTTCGGGTTGGTTTCAGCAGCTTTGCCCAGTCTGCCGCCATAGAGATAGCCGTAGCCGAGGTCAACGTTAATTTTGCCCAGGGAAGCGGTCATCATAGCGCCGTCCAGTTCGTCATCAAATTCGATGCCGGTCTGTCCCAGCATGAAATCCTGACGGCCCAGAGTTACAGAGAGGTTATCATTGAAATTATGGGTAGCTCTGATTTCTTCCATGTAGACACCAGTATCTTTAGAGCTATCTTTGAAGTTCATGTCGTAACGAAGACGTCCGTAAACAGCAGTCTTTTCATTGACATCTGCTTTGACCTGGATCTTCATACGTCCATCCCATTTATCTACAGCTTTGGTAGTATTGGTTTCATCATAGCTCTGGTTGAAACGCATACGAGCGTTGCCGGACCAGGAGAGGTTGCCCACTTTCTTTTCCAGGTTGGATACACGAACACCGAGGTTAGCCAGTTCGTCAGCGTATTCGCCAGCCAGTTTGTCCAGAGTTGCTCTCTGTTCAGCGTTCAGCTGATCTTCACGAGCCATGAGGCGGGCGATAACCTGAGCCAGTTCATATCTGGTCATGTTTCTTTCGCCACGGAAGGTGCCGTCCGGATAGCCTTCAACAACGCCCTGATCAGAGAGATCAGCGACTGCCTGATAAGCCCAGTCATCAGTGGATACATCGGAGAATGGATTTGCTGCGTATGCAGATACGCCAGCGGTGAGTGCAGCTACTGCTGCGATTGAGAGAATCTTTTTCATAATTCCTGCTCCTTAAGAAAATACAGATGCCCTTTCCCGAAGGAGTGAATTTCTAAAAAGAGTGTCCGAGTTTCCTCTTTTCTTTCCCCTCTCTCCTTCCCCATACCCCCAGGGCCAAGAATATGATATTTGTAGTATACTACATACATGTTTTTTCATGCAATATGCAAATACCATCTATAAATAAAAAGTATAAATAAATGTGACTTTCTTCCATTTTTCTCAAGAATGAACATATAAAATGATGATAAATCCGTATTTTCCCATCTATTTCAAAAATGACTATTGTAAACCGCAAGTATCATCAAAAGGGGAAAAGTGGCCACCGCGCCTTCCTATTTTATATATTTTTACACTTTATACATAAAAGTCATTTTTTTACCTGTGAAACCCATTAGCACTGATAACAGTGCTATCTATCCAACATACAGATTTCATAATTCAAAAAAAGGTTGTAACAATATGTCAGTGCATATTGTTGCAACCCCTTTTATTTATTCAGACCGATCTCTTCCGCTTCCCGGGAGGTGGTACATTCCCAATCCATAGGAGAAAAGAAGAAATTCTGCTGCATTACATCCCCAGCGGGTGATCCAATCATTCCACCAATCCATGAGAACCCCTCCTTCTATAGAATATTCTTTATCTGTCCTCATAGTATCATCAGAAAAAGAGGGAATCTATCATCAATATAGCGGAATTATTCGATACCGTTCATATGATACAAAGTGTTCATTATCTCACGGAGATTTCTATAAATCTTACGGAACGAAATTCCATTTTTGTCCTATATAAGGGGAATTCCTCTGAAATAACGGGTCACGAAAGAAATCTTTGAAAGGTGAATCATCTTCCCGGAAAGGTAAGAAAGTTTCCCTGCCCCTTCCTTGAAATCGAAGATAATTTTCCATGCGCAGAGAAGCTGTCTTCTTTCTCCCATTTTCTTATTCCATTCTTTAGAGCCGTATTTGTCATCTCCCAGAAGCGGGTGTCCCATATGAGCCATCTGGCTCCGGATCTGATGGGTCCTTCCGGTGATGAGATGACATTCCAACAGGGAAAGGCCGTCTCTGTATCCCTTCTTTTCATAATCCAGCACGGCAGTCTTCGCCCCTTTCACCGGCTCATCGGACACGTAGACCTGATTCTTTCTTGCATCTTTGAAAAGATAATGGGTGAGCCGCCCGGAAGAAGGTTTCATATCCCCCCGGACCACGAGGAAATAGGATTTATGTATCTTTCTTTCCCGAATGAGATTTTCCAGAATGGCCGCACTTTCCCTATCCTTTGCCAGTAGAAGGATACCGCTGGTATTGAAATCGATGCGGTGAACCGGATACACCTTTCCTTCCTTCCTTGCTTCCATCAGAAGATTCACCCTGTCCAGCAGGGTATCCTTCTCTTTTCCTGTCACATCCAGAGAGAGAAGACCTGCCGGCTTATCCACTGCCAGGATATTTTCATCTTCATAAAGAATGGTGACCGGATGGATCTCCTTCTTCTCTTTTTCCAGCACAAAAGAACGGAGCTGATCTCCTTCCTTCATCCGATAGGCAGGAGTTTCCTTCCGTCCGTTCACTTTGATTTTATTTGTCCGGAGGGATTTCATAAAAAAAGCGCGGCCCCAATTCTTTTTCTCCATAAAGAAGGCATCCAGTCTTTTCCCCTCATCCGTCTTCCTGATGATCCATTCTTCCATATATCTTAATGAACCCTGCTTCCTTTCACCGGCGCCGGACCTCTCATGGACTGGAAAGCCAGCTCCCGGATAGTGGCCATCACCACATTCTCATGCTCCCCGGCTATATCGAAGGCACCGCACATCGCCTGAGACAGGGATGCTATAATCGCCCGGTAATCCTCTTTATTCACTCTGATTTCTATCTGGCCCTGATCATTCTGCCAGACATTGATGAGCGCATCATCTTCCTGATACATAATATTTCCTTTCAGTGGAAATCGGGGATACTGCCCGGATCTCCCTGTTTATCTTTTCTGTAAGATTTCCCAAGCACAGCCAGAAAAGCCGCCGCATCCCCCGCATGTTCCCGAGGAATGCCATAGAAAAGACAAAGCGCCTCCGTGAGAACCGCTCTCGTCTCCTCTTCATTTCCTGTAGAATTCACTTCCGTCCTCCCATCCATCTCGGAAATCTGGATAAGAACCCCTTTCTTCTCTGCCATAGGAACCTCCTTTTATTTTTACTATGCTACACGAAAGAGACTCTAAAGGCAAGTAAAACACAGCCCTCATGACATATTCTCTTCATTGATAAGTTATATGAAATACCGGTATTTTTATTATTATAAAAATACTCCTATAGTAGAAACAGATGAGCGATGAGCAGCAGTGTCTCAGCATTATCCTATGTCCGTCCCCTGCGAGAAATATATTCTTTTTACAAAGCCTCCCTTCATGTGGGATCTCCCAGAAAACATGGATTTCCCCCGAATTAAAAAGGGACGGATAAGCGACTGAAAAATCAATGACACGCTTCTCCATGCATCTTGTCCGGCGATAAGCAGGTAGCGTCAGGTGGTGAGGAGCCGGCTGAAAAAGAATCACCAGGTTGAAAGGACAACTGCAGAATGTTACATGGGAGTATAACGGGATAACCATAAAGGCCTTACCAGAAAATAATGAAGTTCTTGCAATATTTCCTCAATTCTCTGCACTCAAAACTCCACTCTATTTCTTTTAATTTGCCAGTGATACAAATTCACCCCTTACCTTTAACTGTGAGATGCAGAAAATCAGCTGTAAGATGCAAAGCATATTCTTTAAGCTATCAATAAATATATTTTATTATATTTTTTATACATTTTTATATATAATAAAATCATAGAAAATGTAAGTTGTGTAAAGGAGGGCTATCATGAATCCAGAAGAGTATATCCATTGGAAAGGCAGCTGTTTTCTCGAAAAGGCTCTCCATTCCTACCTTGCACGGGATCTACGTTCCTCCCTGGCTATCCATGCTCCTGAAGAGAACTCTCTTTTCTGGACCTATATCTTATGCCGCCTCTACGAAACGAAAAAAGCCATCTATAATTTTCACAGTGGTTTCGGATGTCTTTATACCATGGCACGAGGCATTGATGAATGCCTCGAAGACCTTCCCCTTGCCCTCCGCACGCTGGCCATAAAAAAACAATTGGACGGGGCCCCTCTCATTCTGGGAAATATCTCCATCCTCACTCCTTCCTATATAGAAGAAAAATTTCACCTTTTTTCCGCTCTGGAAGAAAAGGGGCTCCCAACTCTCTCCTCCACCTTCGGAAAAATGAGTGAAAATACCCTTTCTGCCATGAGAAAGGAAATGGATGCTTATCTGGAAGATGTGAGAAAAGAACTTGCTTCCTGCACCCCCCTTTCTATTACAGCCAACATAAAAAAAATGACCTTCAATCCCCCTCATTCCGCGGAATGGGCAGTAGACTCCCATATCCTCTCTTTCCTCTCCGCCCTCACCATCAGCTGTCTGATATTATTGTGAGACCCGCTATCGGCGCTGGAAGATCCACCCAAATGTCAGTAACATCTGAAAGAGTTGCGTGACAGTTGTAAAAACTTCATAATGTTCAGGATGATAAAAAGACAGTTGCAGGAAATGCCTTGCAGCTGTCTTTTTATCGCCGGCGGCGCCGATACATTCATGTGGACCCTCCAAGTAAACTCTGCTTTCGCCCCCTTCTATCTGATATCCATCTGATAGTGAAGTCGTCAGCCTGAAGGGGGAATCGCATATGAGATACGGATGTTTAGCACTGTCATCAAAAAAACTTTAGATTTATCAGCGAAGCCAATACCTCTTTCCTTTGAAGTAGTATAGTCTAATCCGTCTTGTGGGGATTTCTTCTCTCTTTACGCTTCTCTATCCAGTATTGCCGCTTTATTCAATCTGTCAGCACTGACAGTGAAATTTGCGTTATGCCCTACCGCCCATATAGTGACCGCCATGCATCTTTATAGTACAATAGAAAATAACAGCAGACTGCGGAAAGGAGGATCTATGGAACAGAATTTTATCACTACCAGCAAATCCCTCCTCCAGCGTGCCTTCTTTTCCTACAGTGTGACGCCTCAGGGAAGTTACAGCATGCTCACTATTTTCCGTCAGCTCATCCGAAAAAAGCGCATCCCTCTGGGGGAGAAAGACCCGGAAAACTGGCGGCGTTTTCTTTCCGATTATATGGTATTTCGGCTCTATGTAGCCCGATTCGTTCTGAAATCCTACGCCAGCCTCTACCCGCCGCTCCTTGCCATGTATAAAGGATTCGATGACATAGAAAAACATTTTCCGCCCTTCCTTCAGGCAGAAGGAGACCCGTCGAAAAAGAAAGAGGATCTCTCCCTCCTTCCCTCCGATTCCGCCCACCTCTATACGGAAAAAGCGATGGAATCCTATTATGAAATATTCAACCGCATGGCACTGAAAGCGGAGAAGAAATATGACGATGAAGCACACGCACTGAAAAGTTTCACCTCCGAAGCTCTTTCCTACCTTTCCAGAAAGAACAAAGTGCCTCTCTACACACCCATTTTCTATTTCTTTTCTACGGAAACCATGGCATACGCCCAGTATCTGTCAGAAAGTTATGAAAAATCAATCCCCCCTTCTTTTTCCGAGGAAATCGGTAATCCGAACTATGAGGAAGATGAAGAGGAAGACACTTTCTACACCACCTACCGCCTGCCTGCATGCATCACCCTTTTCGTAGCCCTTCTTATCGCTATCGTGGTCTATAAGGGCTGACCTTGGGAAAACCCGGCCTTTATGTTATAGTGGATACAGTATTCTAAAAGGAGGGTGTATATGACAAAAGACAGAAAAAAAGGACTTATACTGGCCTCAATCGGATCTGTTTTCTGGGGAAGCAGCGGCATTGCAGGCCAGTATCTCCTTTTGGATCAGAATATTTCCCCTGAATGGCTCACTTTCTTCCGCCTTCTCTGTGCGAGCCTCCTTCTTCTGGCCATCGCCGCAATGAAAAACAAGAATATCTTCTCCATATGGAAAGAAGGGAAAGACCGGCTTTCCCTCCTCATATTTGGTGCCCTTGGCATGATGGGTACCCAGTACTGCTATTTCGTGTGCATCCGGTATAGCAATGCGCCTACCGCTACCATACTGGAGTACCTCATGCCCATTCTCATCATATTCTGGTTCTGCATCCGGGGCCGGAGACTTCCTGACGTCATGGAAATCCTCTGTGCTTTCTTTGCCATTGCAGGAACCGCCATGATCGCCACCAGCGGCAGCCTTTCCAAACTTTCCATCTCAGAAGAAGCGCTCATCTGGGGACTCACAAGCGCCCTTGCCTGTGCTCTTTACACCATAGAGCCAGTGAAAATTATAAAGAAACATGGCGCCCCCGTGGTCGTCGGCTGGGGCATGCTCATCGCCTCCCTCGTCATGATACCCATCACATTCACCTCCCCCTTCACTGGTGAAATCAATACCTCTGTCCTTTCCGCCTTCGCTTTCGTCGTCCTCTTCGGCACCGTCTGCTCCTTCGTCCTCTACCTGGGAAGTATGGCCTACATCCTTCCCACTGAAGCCAGCATCATCTCCGCCATAGAACCCCTCTCCTCCGTTATCTTCTCCTTCATTCTCTTCCACCTCACCTTCGACTTCTATCAGCTCCTCGGCATGGCTCTCATCATCTGCGCCGTAGGTGTTGTCGCAGCGTATAAGAAATGAAAAAACATCGCGAGAACAAAAACTTCATAACTTTCATAAATCAAAAGACAGCTGCAGGACGCTATCACTACCTGTAACTGTCTTTTGATTTTTATATCCCCCATCTTTTCCGACGTGCCATAGAGTCTGATGACTGATCATCTTACGGGAATTTTGTCATCCTTCTCCCTTATCCCATCAGTCTCCTGGCCAGCTGGAATGCAGAATAGATGACAGCGTCCATATCGTAGTAGCGGTATTCGCCGAGACGTCCGCCAAAGAGGATGTGACTCTCTTTATTGGCGAGAGCTTTGTATTTCTGATAGAGAGTGCCATTTTCATGGTCGTTGACGGGGTAGTATGGCTCTATGCCCGGTTTCCATTCAGAGGAATATTCCCGGGAGATGACAGTCTTGGGCAGTTCGTGGCCATTGTCGTCTTTCCCGAACTGGAACCATTTGTGTTCGATGATTCGGGTGAATGGAGTCTCCCGATCAGTGTAGTTCACTGCCGCATTGCCCTGAAAGTTTGGCTTGTCTATCACTTCTGTTTCGAAGCGGACACTGCGGTAGGCAAGAGGACCCAGATCATAACGGAAATAAGCATCGATAGGGCCGGTATAGATAACAGTATCCGCAAGGCCGTCCAGTTCTTTTTTATTTTCCAGATAGTCAGTATTAAGGGAAATCTCTGTATCGCCCAGCATGCGGGAAACCATTTTTGTATAACCGCCTGTCGGGATGCCCTGATAGAGCGCATTGAAATAGTTGTTGTCGAAAGTGAAGCGAACGGGAAGACGGCGGATAATAAAGGCAGGCAGATCCTTGCAGGCGCGGCCCCACTGTTTTTCTGTGTATCCCTTGATGAGCTTTTCGTAAATATCTACGCCCACAAGGGAAATGGCCTGTTCTTCCAGATTCTCAGGCCTTGTGATGCCGGCAGCTTTTCTCTGTTCCTCGATCTTTGCTGCCGCTTCTTCCGGCGTAGTGACACCCCACATTTTATTGACTGTATACATATTGAAAGGAAGGGAATAGAGTTCTCCATGGTAATTGGCTACAGGAGAATTGGTGAACCGGTTGAAGGTGGCGAACTGATTCACAAAATCCCATACGTTTTTCATGTTCGTATGAAAGATGTGAGCGCCATATTTGTGGACATGGATGCCTTCCATGTCTTCGGTGTATACATTGCCGGCGATGTGAGGCCGTTTTTCCACCATGTATACAGAGTATCCCTTCTTTCTTGCCAGATGGGCAAAGACAGCGCCGAAAAGACCGGTACCTGCAATGAGGTAATCGTAATGTTTCATGATTTCTTCCCTTCTTTGAATATGTATTATTTTTAATCATTATATCATAAAGAGCGACAAGTACTACATATCAGACGAATTTCACTAGTAGCACTCATAGTTTAAATAAAACTGCCCATGCTCCCCGGGTTCAAGGACTGGTTGAATTCTCATGGATCCAAGATGGATAACGGCACTAAACATCATCCTCTCATAGGGTGTCTGAAAATAAAAGAAGAGTTAAAGGCAGGGCATAGGATACCTTTATTAAAGGACATTTGAAGATTTCTTCTACCAGCAGAGGGATCTCACCGGAAAATGAAAGATGGGGATCGTAGATTCACCTATGGTTTCTAAGGATTTATAAAAATAGATACACGTTTTTATGCCTCGATAAAAAATATGCATTCACCAATTATTTATGACTTTTTTGCAAATAGAACACATAGAAACTTTCTTATTTGATATTTGACTCTCATCCTGAGACTGCTATACTAATGGTAGAGATTCGGAAGGATCTCAACCATAGTGCCAAAGAAACCTTGTCGCTATCTTGCCTATAAACCCCGTATGTAGACTTTTTCGTTAGTATCACCACCTCCAAATTCATGTTTTTCAAAGTTTTATGAAATGTAATGTTGAACCAGATTTGAGAGATAGTGATGGCGCAAGGCATCTGAATCCCCTCCATTCTTTGGCATTCTCCTTAACAAGCCGTTTCTTGCAGGCTTCAGAAAAATCCTCGCGTCCCCGCAAAGCGAGGATTTTTCTGTCAGAGGGGAAAGCAATAGAAGAAGGCATCGGCTTTGCCAATGAATCAGGAGAAAGAAAAAGACAGTTACAGGTAATAAATATCCTGCAACTGTCTTTTTTCGTTGGAAACGCCGGCATATTTGCTCTGCACTCATTACTCATCACTCAAATTACTTCTCAATCTCCATTTCTTCTTTCAAGAAATTTCCATGGTCCAGTTCCCGAAAGGCTTCCCAGAGGCCGCTTCTTGTATCCATGACCACCGGGCCGCCCCAGTAGACCGGTTCATCCAGACGGAAGGAACTCATGAACATGAATTCCACCGGCTGCTTTCCTGCGGTGATGGTCACTTCATCCCCTTCAGTGAAATGGACAGCGGTCTTTTCTGAGATTTCCTTTCCCTCGATGGTTACATCCCCCTGGAGCGTGAATCCCATGGCAGAACGCTCCGGATCCACCGGGAATGTGAGAGACGCACCGGGTTCAAGATGAATATCGTAGTAATCAAGGGGCAGATGGTGAGATTCATAGCCTTTTGTCCCTTCATAGCGTCCCACGAGCACCCTCACTTTACCGCCAGGCACTTTAACTTCTGGGATCTCCTCATTCTTGATGGCCTTGTAAGAAGGACGGCTCATCTTTTCCTTCGACGGAAGATTCAGCCACAGCTGCAGACCGCAAAGCCTTGGCGCCGCCGGCAGAGTTTCCTCATGAAGAATACCGGAACCGGCAGACATGTACTGCACTTCCCCACTGCTCACCGTATCGGAAAATCTCATGCTGTCCTTATGATTGATATTTCCTTCCGAAACAAAGGTGAATGTCTCTATTCCCCGATGAGGATGCATAGGAAATCCTGCTTCATAATCCTCAGGATGGGTAGTATCAAAAGAATCGAGCATGAGGAAGGGATCAAAAACATCCACCGTCTCATTCCCCAATACCCGGATCACATGGACGCCACCGCCATCCACTGTATGAAAACCTTTCACTGCTATATCTATTTCGCTTTTCATGATTCTCCTCCTTACCCTCTATCCAATTTCAAAAGGAGACGACGTGCTGTACCTCTCTCCTCATCTGTCCATCCAGAAAAGAAATCCTCCATCATCTTCTCATTCTCCGGATAAATCTTTCCAATAAGGCTCCGCCCCTCCTCCGTAAGAGAAAGGAGAGTCCTCCTGCGATCCTTTTCATCTTTCTCCGTCCGCAGAAAACCCATTTCCGCCAGATGACGAGTCACCACAGGCAGTGTCCCATCAGAAGAAAGCACGATCTCCTTCAGCTCTCCTACAGAAAGATTTCCCCTGTGATACAGAGCCTCCATCACAGAAAACTGCGGCAGCGTCAGCCCGTAAGGCCGCACCATATTCGCCGTCTTCCGGTCCAGGACATTAATGATCCGGTGCATAGCGATAAATTCAACCTGAGTCTTCAAAACAGCCTCCTTGAAACTTGAACAAATAATCTCTAGTTAGATATATTATACTCTAACTAGAGATATTGTCAAGGAAATGGAATAAGAACAGAATCACCGTCTACGCTTTCGGTCCGTACAGCTTTAGAGCTATGAACGAAACTGACGGCTTCACCGTCGAGTATACTGTGTCAGAGCCACCTTCCTCAATGTGGATCGCTCTTCCAGATAAAGTGCCACGTCAAGAAGACATGGGGATAGGGATGTCAAAGTCACTTAATGCAGGGAGACCCAGGCATTCCTGCATTAAGTGAAACGCTTCTCTTCGAACAAAGCGCACTCTATAAGCACTAAAAGTATCGCATCGTTACCTGTAAAGCTTTATACTTGCCGGCTCAAACAATACCACTCACGGGGTTCTGAGTTCTGCAGCTTGCTTTATTGACCTCCATATCAAAAACTGGAATTTGTAAGAACTAGTGGCTATCCTCTATTTTTCTCTGTCCGTGAAGGGTACGGAGATCTTCTTTGCCAAGAGGGAAAGGACGACGGGTCAGGCTGTACTTTTCCCATTCATTCCCCTTATCCGGTATCCCCATAATAGAAAGAAGGGTATCATAGAGAAGATCATTGGTCCAGTATGTCTCTTCATTTCTCCGAAGTTCGGATGCAATCGAAGGATGATCCTTCTCATAGGAGGGAGACAGGACGATAAAGAGCGGAATCTCACTCATTTCTATAGTGAAGTCAGTGGCATTGTGAGATTTATGATGGTCTGGATCTTCCCCATGGTCGGAGAAATAGATGAATCCTTTAAAATTTGGATTATCCTTCACATTTTCATAGAGCATCTGCCATACGTGGTCACTGTATAAAACGGCATTATCGTAGGTATTTACATCACTGTTTTCACCGCCGGTGAACCTGCCATATTCATCAGGATAGCGATTTCTATAGCCTCCATGAGCTCCCATAGTGTGATACACAATCAGCCCGCTTTCCAGATGACTGATATCTTTGACTCCATTCACCAGTACTTCATCATAGGCATCAGTATCCAAAGATTTTCCACGGTTATTGTTGTACCACACCTCATGATCGGCACCATCGGCAATTTCTGTAACCGGTGTATCCCATGCTCCATACTTTACCTGATTGCTTATCCAGTAGGTAGGGAATCCTGCTCTTTTGGCCACTTCCATTATGGTATAGGCTTCCTCCAGCGGAACATGATTATACTGATTCTTCGCAGTCAGCGCATAAGTCAGGCTGGGGACAGTATGCGTGTGATTGGAAAAGGCTTTGGTGAAGAGATACATGTGGGGGTCTTTTTTCATGGACGAAAGCCAGGGTGTCGTATTTCTGTCATACCCATAGGCACTCATATGGTCTCTGGTAGTAGATTCTCCGATAACCAGCACATATACCCCTTTATAGGGAGGATCTACCTTCATATCCGGAAGACCAGCGAGCCGCTTCTCCCGAAGGGGACGGTTCTTCTGAAATTCTTCATATCCCTGAATACCATCCATCGTATTTTTATAAAGAATAAATGGAAGAGGACGGAGATGCAGGAATGACAGTACAAAGAGAAAACACAGAATCCCGATAACCTGTAAGGGCAATCGATTTTTCGCCCCCAGGAACGCCCCCATTTTTATATAGACATATACGAATGAAACCACCAGAGCAGAAAGTACGACACCACCAAGAAAACCAGCTGCCGATACGGTGGACAGATATTCCATGGATTCACTACCATTAGTCTGTGCCAGCGCCAGTATGATATCCGCATTCACTTCTTTCCCTGCAAAGGAAAAATAAATACCGTACCCCAGAGTTATCAGAAGAGGAATAAGGCATGTGAGAAAGGAAACACCTAAGAAAATTCCTTTCCATATCTTCTCTCTGCACTGAAATCCCATTTTCATGAACGTGAAAGAAATGGAAGAAAAGAGAATAGCATAATCATACGTCTGCATAATCATCTTTCGATTGGCCGTATTACCTGATAAAACAGCAGGCACAAGGACAGCAAGGAAAAGCAGATTCATCAGAACATAAAAAATCTTTGCTTTCTTCCCTACTGCTACATAATGATTGGTTAATGCAGATACCAGTCCAATCACTGCCAACCTCAGAAAACCTCCTGTACTCCAGGCTCCACTGAGACCATTTCCAAGCAGATATCCCAAAAGAACCACAACTGCAAAAACACAAAAGAGCTCTCCTATAAGAACTTTTGAACTTTTGATTGCTTCAAACATATCCCTCTGGCTCCCCACATTCTCTCCATTTTTATACATCAATAAAACGTCCAAAAAACAGCTCATCACAATAAGCTCTAGTAAAATTTTATATGATGAAACTTGATGTTTTTTATAATCTCCCGGCTCTCTGCACTCAACTCTATCTATTTCCCCAATTCCCCGAAGTTGACCACTTTCACGTTCTTTTTCCTTATCATATCCATTATCTCAGGCGACAGGATAGAAGCGAGTTCAGCTTCATAGTCATGATCCCAACCGCAGTCTTTCAGAAGTCTTTCATTATCCACCCCGGGATGCATCATCACTTCTGTAGTGCCGGGCTTCAGATGATTCACGATATTTTTGAAATGTTCTTCGTTCACCGCTTCCCCTGCCACAATGCCGGCGAAGTGATCCGGCGTGCGGAAATGGCGACGGTGAGCCTTCCATCCCGCAATTTCTGCCAGTGTAAAGAGCCCCAGCCGTCCCACCAGCTGCCCCGGATTTCCAGAAAATCCAGTGAAAAGAGGCGTATAGGAAATGCGGGTCGCATCCAGGTGTATCCCTTCTGCCACATCAAGAGCAATATCAATGATGCCAGGCAGCATATGCATATGCTGATGGCTGTCTACATGAGTGAGAGCAAGTCCCGTCCGTTCCATCTTCCGTGCCTGGGCGCCCAATTCCCGCCGGACATCTGCCATATCTACCTTCCCGGTGAGGAAATGTTTCACAAAGGCCACATAATCATCGAAAAAGACCCCCTCCTCTGTCACAAGCGACGGGATATCCTTCGGATCACATACAGGGAAGCCATTCACCAGCGTCAGATGGATGCCTACTCCCAGGGCCGGATGGCTCCTTGCCACCTCCACCGCATCATCAAACGCCTTTCCTCCAGGCATCAGCGTAGCAGACCGGAGAATCCCCTCCTCCACACCTTTCGCTACTGCCTGATTGATTAACACATGCCGTCCATAATCATCGGCATTCACTAATATCTGTAAATTCGACATCTTTGAACCTTCTATCATTTTATAATCATTTCCATCAACAATCCTATCAACAATCTTTCAAAAGAAATTAAATAAAACATAAAATCACTCTATCCATTCCCCGCCCAAAGCGTCTCGGATCTATATATGATGAGCTATGAGCTCCAAGCTATGAGCGATGAGCAGTGGCAAAAAAACATTTGCTTTTTTAACTTATAAAGCCTTTCCTATAACGACGCCTGCGGTAAGTCCACCTTTAGGAGGTAATTCTGCTAAAACAGAATGAACCAGACGTGAGATAAAGCGTGAATTGCACTAGTGCCTCGGCGCTATATGAACTCACCCAGTCCTTGAAAAAAGGGCTGCCCCCTTTAAGAGCACAAAGTGCTGTAGCCGGGGTGGCAGCCACATTAAAGAAAACGGCTTCGCCGATATATATATTCATCGGCGTAGCCGATACCTTCGCTTTGTGCTCATAGCTCATCACTCATAGCTGTTTCTCAGGTATCGCGCCGTTGCCCGTTAGGCTATTAAATTACAAACTATAAATTCTTTACAACCACCGCGGGGCTCTCGCAGCTCAACTCTGACTTTTAATCCATAAGCACCGCCAGAGAGATGTATCCAATATGTAAAATTGTACTCTTAATTATACCATTTCTTCCCTATAAATAAAAAATCTTCTATTCCAAGTCCTCTCATGACCCCAGAATAGAAGATTTTTTGATTTCTTTACATTATTTCTTCGTTTTCGGCTTGCGGTGAACGATCATCTGCTCCTTTGCCCATTGGAAGAAAGCGCTGTTATCCATCATCAGACCGGGGAGAAGCTCGAAAAACATGCCCAGTTCATCCAGGGTATCAGGTGCATAATCATAGCCGCCGGTCGGTATCTTTTCCCATTCCTCACGGACCACCAGATTCACGAAAGCTTTGAAATCCTTATTGTTCTTCTTAAGCCTCTTCACAAGCTCTCCTGCTTTTTTGAAATCCCCCTCTTTGAAATAGAGGATTGCCAGAGGAAGAAGGAAACAGGTGCCCTCGGAAGCCTCTTCCTTATACCGCTCTGCCACCTTCAGCGCCCGATCTTTGTCTCCCAGAAAAGCATAGAGGCTCATCAGATTGTAACGGATGCCCTGATGATCCGAAGGGCCGAGCTTCAGCATTTCCTCGCCTACTTCGATGGCCTTGCCGTACATACTGTATCCTATCAGCAATTCCATATAACCAACCATGACATTCATGAACGGCCGGGTCTCAAACACGTCCCCAAAATGGCCTTTTGATTCCTCATACATGCCGTCTTTGACGAGAAATTCCCTTCCTTTTTTCAGAAGATCCTCGTATATCTTAAGACGGGTCTGTGGATCCTTAGGGGCATCCAGGAAATACAGATACTCCAGCACCTCCATATTATCCGGTGCAAGCGCCTTTGCCTTCTCCAGATACTCCCTTTTCTTCGCCTTCGAACTCACACGCTTCGCCATCTCCAGATAATCATACACATCAGGCTCTGCACGCCTTTTAGCAAGCGTCTTCAGAAAGGCCTCCCAATCACGTCTACAGTTCTCTAAAGATTGACTGATCGACGCCGGATCCCTCTTTCTCTCTTCCAGATCCTTACGGATAGAAGCAAGCACCCTTTCCATATCATCAAGCGATTCTATCTTCATGACATCCTCCTTTGGGGAAAATTCGAATTCCCATTTCCTATACACTGCATATCATTCTGCAAGTTACCGGCAAGTTAAATCTATTATTATTGTACATGAAATCCACACATATTGCTCTCATATTTAAATAAAAAATCTTCTGATACACCATTTCCATGGTTCAGAAGATTTTTTATTTCCTCAGAAGAAATATCCTTATGTGAATTTCTTAATATACTACCGGCCCCTCTTACCGGTCATATGCTGCCAGCCAAGTGGCTATGGTCCTTGCACTTTCAATGTATTTCTGGAAATCCTTATCCTTCATATCCTTCTGCTCACCGATTTCCCCATTCTCTATGATGAGGCGGTGATTGAAAGCCCGGTCCGACTGAGTGAGGGGAGGGAGAAGAGCTACATAGGCCGTCCCCGCCGGTGCGATCAGTTCCACCAGCGTCGGCGCTATCTGCAGATGACTCCCTGCCATGGACTCAGTGAAAAGATCCTTCGGTACACCATCTCCATAGAAATAGCATGGGAGTCCGCTCAGCGCCCAGAGGGACACATCGCTGGCGAAATTGAAACGCTCCGCATGGTCACCGGTGACCGCAAAGAGAGTAGTTGGATCATCCTTCTCTGCCTCACGGATGAATTTACCCATCACCTGATCAGCATACCAGATATGGCCCAGCTGATCCATCGTCGCCTTATCCCTCGGAATGGATGGTGGTAATTTCTCCAGCACCTCTTCCCGCGGGAAACCTTCCCTGTCCACATCATAGGCAAAAGGCGGATGATTACTGGTCGTCAGGATGAAATAGAAAGTATCCTCCTTATCCTTTTGCATCTGCTGGCGGATAGCATCAAAGACAGCACCATCCGGCGCGCCCCAGGAAGAACTTTCCCCCTGCTCGGGCAGCTCATCAGCGCAGTGGAATTCATCGAATCCTTCCCGTACCGTGAAATGCTCCAGATCCTGCCAGCTCCGAAGACCGCCGTACCAGAAAACCGTCTTGTATCCCAGCTTCTTCATAGTCTCTCCAATACCGAAAGGAGACACCTTCCCGTGAAGCCCCATGGTGTAATTCACATACAGCCCGATATCCGGAAGCCCGGTCAGGAAACCGTTAAGAGACGTCATCGTCCCCGTACTGTTAGCCAGGAAATGATAGGTATGCGCCCCATGCGCCTCCAGCCATTCTCCTGTCTCTGCCAATCCCAGATTTCTGTACTCCGGAAGGAGAGGCCAGAGCGCATAATTCTCTCCAAGAATCACCACCACATGATGAGGACGCTTTGCCAGCAAAGGTCCCTTCGTCTGACGCTCGAAAGCCGCTCCCAGAGAAGGCGCCTTTGGATTTCCTCCCAGCACCTCTATAGCCTGATGCAGCTCCTCATCGGAAATAGGACGATTTGCCCGGCTCGTCGCCCGCTTATGAGTGATATGGGCACGATACAGCGCCTGCCCGTCATCCAGGATAGCCTCATTCAGCACCGTATACTTCGTCCGCGCCGCACTCTCCCATGGCACACCGGCATCTGAATTGAATGCACCGCCGAAACGGCAGAAAATACCAAACACCGGAAGCAGCACCACAGAAGCCACCGTCAAAGCCCGGACATGACACTTCGGCTCCCATACAGGAAGTCTTGCAATACGAAGCCAGAGCCAGATGAAAATCCCCATCAGCACCAGCGCCCCAAAAAGCCGGGGCCAAAGCCCATACTGCTGCACCGCCGTATCCCAGATAGCCGCCTTATCATCCTTCAACCCATTGAAGAGCATGATATTGAATCCCTGATGGAAAACCTCATAATAAGGAATCCGCGCCATAAAAAGAAACGTCATGAGAGCGATAGAAAGACTCCCCAGCACCTTCCGTATCCCGCCTGCCGGCCACTTCCGAAAGAATGCATAAGGCAATGTTGCGAAAACAAAAGGAAAAGCCACCAGAAAAGCGGTCGTCTTCAGACTGACTCGAGCCCCCAGCCAGAGCGCCATCAGTATATCTTCCACTCCCGCACTTCCCAGCTGCCCCCTGTAAATCACAAGAAAAGCAATCCGAAAAACCATGAGCAGAGCCCAGATATAAAGAAAAAGTTTGCCATCCTGCTGTAAGGATTTAAGAAAACGCATAAAGACCTCATTACTGTATAAAATATTGAAGCTCATGCAGATTTTTAAAATTCATGAAGTATCAATTATTCAATCCGATCTTCATGGATATCATCTTTAACCCATTTTCTCCCTAAATCGGTTTTAATGGTATCTCTCGTGAAGCGATATTCAGGACTTCCAATATTATTTTCCTGAGGCAGATGAGAAGATTTAAGGTTTAATAATCCCCCAACCGCTTCATAAATCAAATCATTTGAGAAATACTGTTCTTTATGGTTGCGCAGTTCCTGAGTAGTCTGTGGATACAATGCCTGATACTCATCGGATAAATAGAAAATCAATGGAATCCGGACATTAATGAAAGGTATATCATCAGCAGTACGCTTACGATATGGATTTGCCCCATGGTCAGAGAAAATAAGCATAGCCTGAAGATTCAATTTATCTCGACCATATTCAAAAACCTGCTTCCAGACCCAATCACTATATGCCATGGCATCTTCATAATTTCTAACCATATCATACACACCAGGTTCCCCGAATTGTGTCCTATCTTCAGGGAAACGGTGCAGTGTCAATTCATGACATCCCATAACATGGATAACTACAAAATTATTTTCATTAGGATTGATTTGATTTAAACATTTAATTAAATCACCATCATACATGATCCTATGCAAAGAAGGCTCTTCTTCTTCAATCCAATAGCTGATATCAGACGTTTTGGCTACCAACTGCACAGGAGTATCCGTAGAATTCCTTATCCCTTGATTACTAAACCAATATGTTTTGTATCCCGCCTTCTTGGCTAAATCAATAATAGAGAAAGAACTGTTGAATTCTTTATCATTATATTGATTCTTTTCAGTTAATGCTCTTTCTAATGACTGCATAGTGGAGCCGTACGAAGAATAGGCGTGATCATATTTGATAAAATAGCTTGAATCAGTATCAGTGACCTGTCTCAACCATGGAGTTGTATTATTTTCATCATATCCATAGGCACTCATAAAATTTCTGCCATAGGACTCGCCAACTATAACTATAATCGTAGAAGGTTTACTGAATGTCTTCTGAGGTAATTGAACAGATAAATCGGCCAAATGATTCTTATGATAATTTTGAAACTGTCTGGCATTTTTCAAATAGCTTCCAGCTTCAAGCATAGAATTCATGACACCTGTACTCAGGAAACTTTTGGGAACATAAGCCCCTACAGCCAGAAGCAGAACGCCGGTTAAAATAAGCTGTCTCTTGTGAGCAAAAATATTTTCTGAAGGAATATCAATCAATGAATTCATCCGATAAAAAGAAATAATCATGCCCACTAAAAGCAGAATTAATGCAACAATTCCGCCATATCCAATATTCTGCATGAGATATTCCTTAGCTTCGTTTGGATTAGTCTGTAACAATGCAATGGCTGCCGGGCTGGTAATGGCACTTCCATAGTTCCAGAAATAAAGTATAGAAGCAATAGGAATCACCATAAGACATACTTCAGTCAAAGCGGACAGGGAATGAATAATGCCACGAAATCTTCTAGAATACGACAACAGGTTCTTTGCAAAAACCAGAAAAGCAAAGACATATCCTGCAAAAGCAATATCCATGTGATTATTTAAATTGGTCGTGATATCTTTATTTGCAATGTATGAAGTCACATTATAAGTGAACATCCAAAACAGAAAGATCAATATATCCGGAAACAATCCCCTAATTGATAGATGGTTTTTCTTCCACATATACATAGCAACAGTAACAGCCAAAGAAGCAGGAAAATATCTTCTAAACTGCAGGAAAAAACGGTAGCTTTCTGTGCCAATTCCAGTGACACAAAACGTACCTAACATTAATAACCACAAAAAAATACACAATCCCAAATATTTTGGAGATATTCTAACTGATTTAAATAGACTAAACAATTTCATCATTTCTCTCCACGATAGGATGACCAATACTTGATATACAGGACGTTTTCATTTACATTTTAAATCTATCCTGTCGAACTGCATCCATTCACTGATTTCCATTTCCCCATTTATTGTCCTTCCAAGTCTTACTCAGCACCAGCAGGCACCCCTGAAGAAGCCAGAAGCATTTCATAACGGCGGAATTTCCAAAGTTATATTCCGTAAATCCCTGAAGAACCAATGCCAGCACCGAAGCACTCATCATCAGTGCGTAAGGATTTTTATCTTTCCAGAAGCGCAAGAAAGAATATCCGATGAAGCAGGTAATCAGGGTCATGAAACCTGCAAAACCGATAATACCGCTTTCTGCCAGCATCTGCATAAAATTGCTGTGTGCATGAGATAGATAAGGCTCTTTCGCCTTAGGTGAAATATATTTCTTCTGATAATTATCTTTATACTGTCCCAAACCTACTCCTAAAACAGGATGATCCTCAAACATATGGAAAGCACTCTGCCAGATCAGGATACGTTCTGAATTGGATTGGTATTTGTTATTCGTAATCGTTTCTATACGCTGCATAAAAGGCTCATACTGAGATAATCCTGCTCCCACTCCGATTAACAGACACAGGATAACAGCCGCAAGCACTTTGCGCTTGACCAGATAATAAATCAGCAGCAGTGAGACGACTGCAGCAATAGCCAGCCAGGCACCTCTTGTTCCATTAAACAATAACGCAGCAAAACAAACACTCAAGGAGAGTCCTATGAGCCATTTCCATATATCATATCTTTTTCTTTCTAAGAAAAAGATAAAAATAATTGGTATAAATAAACATAAGTAGCCTGCCAGTACCATAGGATGACCAAAGAATCCATTCGCACGAGTATTACCATCTAACCCTTGATAAATTGCAAATAAGGAACTTAGTGAAATACCAATTATAGAAATAGTTAATATTCGTCTGGCAGCAATAAAATCTTTTATGGCAAACGTAATGATAAAGAAAGGCATCAGACGCCAGAGCCAGAAATCGCTCCATCTCTTTAGTCCATGCCAGATATCACCGCTGGCCAGTGCAGATAGGAGCATGGTTCCCATAAAGACAGCAATGGCCATGTAATACGTCTTATCTATGATTTGTAATTCATTTCTACTCTTATACGCATACAGCAGAAACGCAGCTGTCGCAAATCCCAGCATGACGTTCCCCGCCGGAATAGAAATAAGAGCCGCCAGAGCAAAGGCCGTCATGAATATGATGCAATATCTGTTAGTCATAGTAAAATCTCTTCTTATAATCAATTGCAACGAACCGGCTTTATCCAGATAGATAACCTTACATCTATTTTATGACCATAGCCCATTCGGTTAAAGTTACCAAAAATCTTATAACGTCTCATTCCCGCTAAGAGTTACTATGTTTCTAAAGTACAGATTATATTTTGCATTACCTATTCGTCTAGTACCACAAACCAGTGCCTAAATGAATAGCATATGTATTATCAGTTACTTTAAATCCGTTATTAACAAAAGCAGGATTAAAATACTCACGCGGATATATACGAACTCCCTGCCCGAAAATCTGCTCCTGCCCTCTAAGCTTTATACCATATTGAAGTCTGGAGAGTTTGGCAGCAATCCTTGTATTAGCAATCTCTGTATAATCTTCGTCACAATTCACATGATTATACCAGTCTAAAAAAAACTTAAACCACGGATGACCTTTTTGTCCACCTATCATAGCCGTAGCAATAAGATTAGGAGATTCATAGGAAGCAAAAAAATCCTGTGCCAGCAAATCATCAAAAGGCTTAAGCACTTTCATGTCCGTATCTAAATATATCCCCCCAATGATACAGAGCATGAATTCGTGCTACATCTGCCGCAAAGGCCCATTTTTTCTGCGCTAACGCATCTTCTACAAATTTATACTGATGAACAGGAAATGTATCTTCATTCCAGATCTTAATTGTATATCCTTGAAGATGTTCTTTCCAGGTCTCCATACATTGCTGGACTTCTTTAGGATATTCCTTTCCGCCAAACCAAACGCAATGGATGATCTTAGGAATTTCAGCGGTCGGATTATATGCCGCGATGACATCTTTTTCTATTTTTTTCCAATGCAATAAGTATGTCCACAAATCCTTATTGAATTTAATTTTCTGACGCATATGGTTTAACCGGTAGTTTAAATCTTTCTTTTTCTTCACAATCCCTTTTCCACCCCTACGTATTATATGATCTGAACTACTTATGTTGCTTCATAACACATCAGTAGTAAGATATTGTCATTCTGCCAATCATCAACATGAAATTCTACTTATTATTGTCAATTACATTTCAGTATTATTCAACGAAACCAACATAACACCTATCATGACACAAAAACACCCCGCCAGTATCTGTATAGACATAGATTGGACTCCCATATACAAAGTATTACACATGACTCCCCAAATAACATAGGTAGAATTAGCAGCCATTCCTCGCGCACAACCTATTCGCTTATTCGCTGCATACCATAAGAGATACGAAAATCCTGCGATGATACCTGCGCCGCCTAATAAGAAAACACCGGTAATTGAATTTTCCAGTAATTCTTTGATTACAAAGAGATGTCCGGTGAGAACCACCATAATTGAAAGTACCCCCCCCAGATATACATTCTCGCAATGTAATGGCAATATCAGGCTCCATATCAATCATCCCATAATAAGAAAGTACGACTTCACTCCCCCAGCATAGAGCAGCTAAAGCCGCAAACATAATACCCCATGAAAAATTAAAATAACTTCCTTCCGCAGGTATATATCCCACCAGTATAGCACCTGTCACTGATATAAAAATACCAATCCACATCCTTACAGTAATTTTTTGATGTAAGAAAAAATTAGCCAGAATACAACCAACAATAGGATACGTCGCAGTGATAATCAGGGCAGTAGAGGGTCCTGCGAAAGTAATTCCTAAAAAATAGGACGATTGCCCAACTGGGCCTCCTAATAAAGCAGCCAGACATACAAAAAATCCAGCTTTGGTGAATAAATGATGTCGGACAATCGTCAGTACACCTCTGACCCCATTAAATATGAGTAGCGCAGCCGCAGCACACATATCATTTATAGCAGCACAAACAACAGGTGAGAATACCGCTATCAGAAAAGTGTCCATTTTTTGCGAAAAAACAGATAAAGGTAATAAATCATATCCTCTGGCAAACAGAAAATTATTCAATCCCCATAACATGCCACTGAGAATACCTATACATAATCCCCAGGAATAGGATTTTTGATTCCAAAGAGTAGTAGTACCTTCTGCACTTTTCATACAACAGATCCTCTTTCCCGTGTAAAATCCTAAATTTTGAATATCAGTTATTTTTGTACTTTTCCTGATATAGATATAAATCCTGTATGCTGTCTATTTCATATATATCATCTGAATTTATTTTGCGAATCCCCAAACTAAAACTTTCCGGATGCAAAAACATAGCAATATCATCCCAGTACAGTTGCTGATGTGCCGGGATTTTTATATCTCGTTCTACATATTGTGCCAATTTATATCCATCTTCCTGATTCCAGAAAGAAATCCCGAATAATTGCCAGCCATGGTTTCCGCCATTCCGGTTGCAGGAAATGACAGAGTCATTCTTTACTTCCAATACCCATTCATTTGTCTGGTTATTCACTATAGAACAGCAATACCCGGACTTAATAAACTCCGGTTTTAAAATTTGAGGATTTAAAATGATTTGATCTCCATCGATGATCACTGTATCTCCAATATATTTTCTAGCCACATATAAAGAAGATATATTATTTAACCGGTCATAATATGGATTATCAATCAAATGTATAAATGGATATTTTTCCAACAAAATGGAAAATTGTTCTTTTTTATATCCAACAACGATATAAATATCTTTGATTCCATTAAATAACAGTGCATCAATAACAGTTTCAATAATCCTCTTTCCATTTACGACCAAAAGCGGTTTAGGAGTAGTTTCAGTCAAAGGCCGTAATCTGGACCCTAATCCAGCAGCCATGATAACAGCTCGTTTAATTACAGACATTTTCTCTCTCAAATAATATCTAATACCATCTCAGCATAAGTTTTAGCATAATTATACTGTCTCTTAGCATACTCTCCAAACTGAATACCTAAATCTTCTTTAAATTCACACCAATTGCTCCAGAGTAATCCTGCCGCTGCAACGTAACAATAAATTAACCTTCTTATTTTAGGCTCTGTTTTATTATCGAAATATAAATCTATTACATAATCTAATTGAACTTTATTATAACCAGCATATATACTAAACATTGCTATATCTAAATAGCAATCACACATTGCCGCATATTCCCAATCGATCAGATATACTTTTTTATCTGTTGTAATCAGGAAATTATCTGGTACTGCATCAATATGTGTCATTCCTAAAGGCCCATGATTTTCTTGTATATAGGTCTTTAATTGCCAGACTTTTCGTTTTACCTCTTTGTAATCTGAATATTTAGACCGTTCCCTCTTCCATAATGCTTCATAAAAATTTATTTTTTCAAACAAATTGAATTCGTATGGAACTTTCAGTTTCATACTATGAAAATCACGTAATGCGCAAATACACAATTGAATATCTTCTTTGCTATCAGCATTACAATTGTGCACATTCTCCAAATACTCAGTCACTTTATATCCATCAATATCATCAATATCTATAAGAGGATCCCCTATATGATATTCCGAAATAATAGAATAATTTGTTTTCTCATTCTTTCGATTAATCAGCTTATCAGTACCTAAGCCATTTAGTCGAATAATATACTTTCTATTGTTTCTGGTAATTAAAAAAGAATCATTTGTCATGCCATTTTTGAGAGCCTCGCAACAATCGACAGGCCCTTTCCACAACTTATATGAAATCGCTTGAATCTTCTTTAATTCAGAACATGATACCCCATTATTCATATCATATTCCCCCAAATATGATTTTTAAGCATGCTATCAATTGAACTCAATTTTTTGTGCGTGTGTCTTTCGCTGATTAATTGGCGGCAGCTCCATATACGTGGTCCCATATGTAACCTCTAAAAGTTTTTTATACTTACATGGAATGCAAAATGTATGCCCCTCAAATACATTTTCCACTAATTTTACTGGCAAGATGTCATCCTGTGTAGTCGGATAGATATAACCAGCATCTGCCGAATAGCTGAAATATCGATAATCTCTTGAATTAAGTTCTTTCCTATGTTCTATTAAATACTTTCTCTGCTTTTTTATCTTTCGCATAAAAAGGCCCAAAATCACATTGGCATAAAATCCAAGTGCCATTCGCTTGAAGCTGCCCTTTGGATATCGATTTTTTGCATCTTTAGTTTCTCTTTCCCACTGCAGTTTTTTTATCACTTCCGCCGACTCATAATAATCATATGGAAAAATATCTACAAAGATGCCATGATGATACTTCTCTTCTCCAGTCTCTCCCGTCTCAATAAGAAGAGTCCCATTCTTTCTGATCTTCGCCCACGGAAGCGGGTACTCCTTATCCGTTTCCTTTGTCTGAAGGAACATGGTCTCCGGAAGTTTCTCCTGCGCAATCTGCAGGAAGCGCTCGTAGTCTTTTCGTGGCATAGAAACGTCGCAGTCATCATCCCAAGGGATAAAGCCTTTATGGCGAATCGCCCCCAGAAGCGTCCCCGCTTCGAGCCAGTAGGTGATATTGTTTTCTACACAGATGCGATGAATCTCAACTAAGATTTCGAGCATGACCTTTTGCGCCGCTGCCACATTTTTATCTTCATTAAACATTTTCTCTCCTATATCCGCCATCTATTTTTCTATCTAATCTTTGATCCTGGTCCCAAAATCCCCTGAATCAGTTTATCCTGCCCATATACGTGGTTCGCCTCATCCAGCCCCTGCTGATATACCGCTGTATTTTTCACCAGGTCTTCGATAAATTCTTCCAGCTGTCGCGAAAAGGCTTCCACCGAGCTGAGATCAATGGCCTTGCCGACGTTAAACCGCTGCAGCACTTCCGGATTTAATTCCGGAGACTGCAGGACAGGTTTATAGAATCCGATCGCAGTAAACAGCATAGCGCCCCAATGATACCGATAGCGTTCTGCTGCATAGGGCATCATAATCGCATCTACGCCAAGCAGTGCTTTCTGCCATTCGACGCCAATGAGGTTTTGGTGCAAAAAGGAAATATTTGAATACTGGCTATAGTCTTTTGCAAACTTCTCAAAAAGCTCTCCGTCTTCCGGCTTCGCCGTAGCACCTTGCACGATAAGTTCTACCGGCACAGAAAATTCAGCTTTCGTAAAAGCTTCCAGAAAAAAGCCTAAATTTTTTTCTTTACGGAACTGGCCGAAAAAGCCAATTTTGATGGGCGGCTTAAATGACAGGTGTTTATCAACAGGAAGCTCCCATGGCTTAAACACAGGTGGCACAATCAAGTCTACGTTTTTCAAACCACTTTTTTTGAAATCATTTCTCAAAGTAATGATTTTTAAGTGAATCTGCTGATACGGCTCAACTTTGCGTGCCTGCTTCTCAAATTTTGGCTGTTCTTTCGGATTGATGCCATGGAAAATCATATATACCGGTGCGGGAGAATTTTTAAGCTCACTTCGTAGCATGGTACGAATATATCGCCAAGTACCGGTCGGTATGATGATGGCATCGCAGTGGTGCGCTCTTGCTTTCTGGTATGCTGAGTCGAACCATGCCACGCGACGGCGCTCTCTTCGGATAGAGAGAAGCAGTTTCTTCAGCTTGCCTGCGCCCGCATAGGTGACAACCTCTCCCCCCTCCAGATATTCTACATCGCAGTGATAATCCAGTTTGAAAGGGAAATTTTCCGGCACGAAAAAGACGGGCTCATGACCCTGTTTTTTCAGTTCTTCCACTAAAATTCGATCAAATTCTACTTCATGACCTGCAGGCATGACTATAGATTCTAATATAGCGATACGCATGAATCAGTCTCCTTTTCTTTGTAATTCATGCAGTTTCAGATATTTAAGCATGGTATAGAAAAAGTGAGTACAGCAGAGATAGGATCCGATGGCACCATCCATGAATCCTCTGCGGAGGATAAACATTTTAAAAAATCCTCCTAAACTATGGGTGAATATCCCTGCCATAGAGGTTCGTTTCCCCCGCCGGTAAGAATCTTCTGCCCAAATGGTAGTATAGAGGCAGAGTTTTTCTTCCCATTCATGCCAGTCTTTATAGGTGTAGTGTTCCATGTATCCCGATAGTTCTTTCACTGGCAGACTGCATTCAGGATGTTCATGCACTTTATTCACCCAATGTACTTCCTTACGTGGAAACATTCTCAGCACATGATCTGGATTGAGGACACCATGGCTGAATGTCACCCCGAATGCGACGCATTTTCTCGTGATGGAATACTGGGTATCCACATGTCCAGCGGCGACGATATGTTTAATTTCCCCAATGAGTTCATCGTTCAGTCTTTCATCAGCATCGAGGTAGAGTACCCAGTCCGCATCGGTCTGTTCCAGGGCGAAGTTGCGCTGGGCGGAGAAGTCGTTGGTCCAGGCACGGAAAGCTACTCTGGCGCCTGCTTTTTCAGCCAGTTCTACTGTGCGGTCGGTGCTGCCGGAATCGATGACGATGACTTCATCAGTACATTTTTTTGCATTTTTCACAACATCAGTAATATTATCTTCTTCATTACAGGTCAGAATCAAAACGGCCAATGATTTCATAAGGATTCTCGTATTATCAGCATTATTTTTATTCATAAGAAATCGCCCCATACCGAAAGATTGATTTAGTGTGCTATTTGTTTTATTTTACTCTATTCCATGTGGAATAACAAACGAAAAAGAGGACCGTGAAAATATAAATATTTTCACGGTCCTCTTTTGGGAGAAAATTTTCTATTATGTTCCATATTGCTGAAGAACATTGATTAAGATTATTGATTTGGTAAAATCAGATATATCTTCTATTGCTGACAGCCTTTTATATGCCCATCACTATTTATTTTCCATATACGAAGTAACCGCCTTTATCGAGGAAGTCTACGTATTCTTTGACGGCTTCTTCCATGTCAGTGAAGCCCTGGTCATAGCCTGCTTCGAGGAGATGGGTGAGGTCTGCTTCGGTGAAGTTCTGGTATTTGCCTTTAAGGACTTCCGGGAAGTCACGGTAGGCGATTTCGCCTTTGCCCATGGCTTTGATGACTGCCTTTGCGACTTCGTTGTAGCTGTGTGCATGGCCTGGTCCGCAGTTGTAAATGCCGGAGGGGCCTTTGTGCTGCCAGAACCAGAGGTTCACTTTGACCACGTCTTTGACGTAGACGAAGTCACGGAGCTGTTCGCCATCTTTGACAGGGGCGCCGTTGATGTCGCCCCAGCCGCGGAAAAGGTGGGCTTTTCCTGTTTCTTTGATCTGGTTGTAAAGCTGGTAGTGGATGGAGGCCATCTTGCCTTTATGATGTTCCTGCGGGCCGTAGACATTGAAGTATTTGAGGCCTACGATCTGGCTCTGGGAATCTGGCATGACCTGACGGACATAGCGGTCGAAAGCGAGTTTGGAGAAAGCGTACGGATTCAGTGCGTCTTCACATTCATCGCCTTCCCGGAATCCATGGATCCCACTTCCGTAGGTGGATGCAGAGGATGCATAGAGGAAAGGAATGCGATGGCGCATGCAGAAATGGAGAAGAGATTTGGAATATTCGTAGTTCGTGCGCATCATGAAATTCACGTCATATTCCATGGTGTCGGAGCAGGCGCCTTCGTGGAAGACTACATCGATATCGGTGCCGTCGAAGTCGTCGTTTTCGATGGCTTCGAGGAAATCATCTTTGTGCTGATAGTCCAGGAACTGGAGTCCTCGAAGGTTTTTGTAATTCTGGCCATCTTTCAGGTCATCTACGATGAGGATGTCTGTACGTCCCTGTCGGTTCAGTGTTTTGACAATGTTGCTGCCGATGAATCCGGCGCCCCCTGTTACGATAATCATTATGATTGCCTCCTTATAATTTATACGGTCATCTGCCTTCACGAATCAAGCTTCGGCAGTGATACCTCAAAAGATAGAGCCCCGAGTTGGAAAAAAGATAGAGTTGAGTTACGAGAGTTGAGAATTGAGCGAAGGTAAAAAACATTTGAATTTTTACTTATAAAGCCTTTTTGGATAGATGGAAGGAGACCGCTAGTGCATACCATCGTTACAAACTGAACCCCTTCAGACGTCGGGCTCTGCCCGCCGCCAGCTCCCCCGACTAAAATCCGTTCTGCGGATTTTATAGAGCGGCGATTCACTGGTCTCTCAGTCGACTTCGTCTCCCTGCGAAACCAGTTCACTGCACTCCTGGGGGCGCCGAGACGCTTTGTGCCTTTTCCATCTGTCGGACATAGTGCCGCTTCCACCTCTCTAAGATTTCGGAAAGCGGCTTTCAGATAGCATTCATGACTCATCGCTCACGAGCCTTCTACTCTTCCTTCAGCGCTGACATCAGTTCTTTCTGACTGATGGCGTAGGTGCCAAGTTTGGCTACGACGACGCTGGCCGCAAGGTTTGCCAGCCAGGCGCTGTCTTCAGGCGCGATACCTCCTGCAATGCCCAGAGAGAAGACAGCGATGACCGTATCGCCCGCGCCAGAAACATCGAAGACTTCCTGTGCTCTGGTAGGGATGTGGGTAGCACCTCTGTCACTCACAAGCGACAGCCCTGCTTCTGAACGGGTGACCATGATGTTTTTCAGATGAAATTTCTCCATCACTTCATGAGCCGCCTCTTCCACAGCATCGTCTTCATTGCTAATGGGATCACTCAGTACTTCATTGATTTCCTTCAGATTCGGTGTGATATAGTCTGCATTCTCATATTTCGCCCAGTGGGTGCCCTTCGGGTCCACAATGACCGGGATGGCCTGTGCATGGAAGGTCTCTATGATATGCCGGCAATTTTCTTCGGTGCAGACGCCTTTGCCATAGTCCGAGAGAATCACGCAGTCTATGCCATTTTTTATTTTCTGATCGATGAAATTCAGGAAAAGCGCTGCGTCCTTTCCTGTCACCGGAGACGCCTCTTCGAAATCAAGACGGAGCATCTGCTGATGGCCCCCAATGATGCGGAGTTTCGTGGTGGTCGGACGGCCTGTCTTCACAAGACCCTCTACATCGATGCCGATATCTGCGAATTTCTCAAGCAGCGTTTTCCCATGGTAATCATCCCCTATGAAGCCTGCAATGCTTGTCTCACATCCCAGAAGAGCCAGATTGTGCGCCACATTGGCCGCACCGCCCAGAGTCTCCTTCTCGGAAAGTACATGGGTGACAGGGACCGGTGCTTCCGGAGAAATGCGGGTCACTTCTCCATAGTAGTATTTATCCAGCATCACATCTCCCACCACAAGGATTTTGCACTGAGAGGTGCGGGACGCTATAAAATCATAAAGTTCTTTTGAATCCATACATACCTCTTATAATTCAATCACCCGGCATTTGTAATCCCCCGGATGAGGTGGAAGCTCTCTTGCCTGCTTTCCTCCATAAGTCTTCAGCAGCTCTTCGCTGTATTTCATGACCACATTGACAGGGATATGTTTCATACAGCCCATGTAGTCCTCCCCTTTTTTCGGACATTCGTGAATGCCACAGGGATGACAGGATTCCGGCGTCTTGATAAGGATGTCTTTTCCGTCATAGGGATAGAAAGTAGGCACAGGGCTCGCGCCAAACATGGTCACAATCGGCACATTCATGGCCACGCCCACATGCATGGGACCTGAGTCCGTGGTGAGGAAAAGACAGCAACGGCGAAGTAGACCAGCAAGGATAGTGAGGCTGATTTTCCCAGTAAACACATGGACATGAGAACTGTCCTTCTCTTCCATCTGTGCCAGGCAAGCCTCCACAATAGGCACATCCGTCGGCCCTCCAAGGAATGCGATATGATATCCCTCTTTGATGAAACGGTCCGCACACTCTGCGAAATAGGAATCAATCCACCGCTTCGTCAGCCAGCTCGCTCCGATGTTGAAGGCAATCACCTTATCTTCTGGTGAAAATTCCTTCTGCCAGAGATCAGACGCCTTCTTCTCCTCTTCCAATGGAAGCCACATTTCCAGTCCCCGGTCATCCAGTTTTCTGCACCCTGCTGCCTCCTGCATCACGCTCAGATGGCAGGTCACCTGATGTTGCACCATATCCTTCGGCGTATCCGCCATCGCCCGGTTCGGCATATAATGATCAAAGAAACGGCGGAATCCTGGTTGCGAATAACCTACGATTTTCTTAGCCCCCGAAAAAGCAGCGATTGCAGAGGCTCTTTCATTTCGATGGAGATTGATGACCAGATCGAAATGACGGCTACGGATCTTGAGGATGAATCGTATCAGTGCCCAGACCCCTTTATCCTTGCCGGATTTGTCGATAAGGATGCACTCATCAATGTTCTCATTGCAGCGCACCAGATCCCCCAAAGGTTTATCCGTCAGAAGCGCAATATGAGCCTTCGGATAATTCATCCGAAGTGTCCGGAGTGCCGGCGTGATCAGCATGAGATCACCAATATGCATAGTATTAATCACAAGAATATTCTGGTACATAATTACCTTCTACATAGAAATGATATTAATAACATTCATTTTATTATTATAGCATGGTCAGGAATCTGTGGGAAAGAGATTTAAAAAGGCAGAACCCCAAGTTGAGAAAAGGTAAAAAATTATATAGGTTTGTTTATAAAGCCTTTTCAGATAGAACGAAGAGGACCTTTGTACATAATCGTTACAAATTGAACTCCTATCTTTGCTCCATTTCACAGAACTTCCTCACCACCTGAGCCACACTCTCCACTAGCCTTTTGCCTTCGGACGGAATTTATGGAGAGGTTTATCACACGATTCTCAATCGCAAAAGGCTCACTGCGATTCGATTCCTTTACCTTCATTTTGGAAGCGTGGCTTCCAAAACGAGAGGGGAGCACAGCGGTTTGGTATGCTTCCCGTTAGTACATACATGTATGGTATCCCGTAGTACAAGGTCAGTACTGGCAGGGTTAACAAAAGGTAAGCATCGTTATCCGACTCGGCGCCTCCAGAAGTACAGTAAACATGGATGGGAGGAGCAAAGCGACACTCAATTCATTGTAAATGCCGAACTACGGAAGTCGCGCAGCGACTTTCGTTCGGGGAGGATTAGTCTGTTGCTGAAAGAAACAGACTAAGGGGCAGTTTTATCAGAACTAAATCAATCCTATGTACAGGGGTGCCCCCTTTAAGAACACGAAATGCTCAGCAGTCGGAGATCTGGTATCGGACAAAGTCCTGGAGTCTGAGTGAAAAACCATACTAAGTATGCACTAAAGGTATTGCAGGATAACTGCAAGGCTTCACAATTTAACGGAAGAGCCGATACCACTCAGTCTGACATTTGACTATCTGACATCTGAGATTTTATAAATACCCTTCTTCGTTCAAATACCTTCATTTTGACCCTCTGAAATAAGGGTATTCATTAAATACCTTTATTTTTATACCTCCAAATAAAAGTATTTTCATGACACCTTTAGCGGATAAAGAAATTCCCCGGATACCTTTATTTTCACCCCTGAAAATAAAGGTATTGGTATTTGTGAAAAGGCAGCGGCCTGCATCCTACCAGCGGTGCTGGAGACTATACCGGGCATGCCCATTTGGCATTGCAATTTCATAGAAAAAGTGCTATATTTTATATGAACTTAATCGAAAATATTAAATACAAAGGAGACTATTATGGAAGATAACAAATTCATTATTCCTACGAAAGATACTCCAAAGCCTCATAATGATAAGAATGTCCTTCTGGAAGCTATGAAGTACCGGTATGCGACGAAGAAGTTTGATCCTTCTAAGATTATTTCTGATGAAGATTTCCAGACGATTCTGGAATCTGCCCGTCTTTCCCCTACTTCCTTTGGTCTGGAACCATGGAAGATCCTGGTAATCCAGAATAAGGACATCCGGAATGAAATGATGCCTCATGCCTGGGGTGCGAAGGCAGGACTGGAAGGGGCAAGCCATTTTGTGGTATTCCTCACCCGCAACAAAGAGGATATCACCTTCGGTTCGCCCTATATGGATCATATGCTGAAGGAAGTCCATGAACTGCCGGACGAAAGCTATCAGTTCTACAGCAAAGCATATACCGCATTTGCCACTGAACATATGCATACCCTTGATTCCGAGAGAACCGCCCACGACTGGACCGCAAGACAGGCCTACATCGTCATGGCAAACATGATGGTCATGGCTGCCTACATGGGTATCGATTCCTGCGCACTGGAAGGATATGAGCCGGAACCGATGAAGAAGATTCTGGCGGATGAAAGAAAACTCTACGACCCCGCCCACTACGATATCGCCGTCATGGCTGCCTTCGGTTACCGTGCTGAAGTGCCTCATAGAGACAAGAGCAGAAGACCACTCTCTGAATCTGTGGAATGGGTGAAATAAGAACATAAAAAAGCCAAGTGAAATAATATTTCACTTGGCTTTTTTATGTTCAGAGCCCCGAGTTGAGTGCCCAGAGTTGAGAGGTGGTTGTAAAGACTTTATAGTTTGTAATTTATAAAGCTAATACGGTCAACGGCACGAGACTGAAAAAATAGCTATGAGCGATGAGCTATGAGCGAAGAGCAATGGTATCGGCTTCGCCGATGAGTATATAAAATTTCGGCGAAGCCGATAAACTATTCCCATAAGTGTGGACACTTTCCAATTGTGGATTCCCCCACAAAATT
>OLSG01000800.1_pt1 | contig 36754 bp, 37 predicted proteins | sample 1673041 | NCBI WGS metagenome assembly OLSG01 (sample SAMEA3136749, study PRJEB25190) | human gut metagenome | reverse complement strand
AATCGTCAACAAAAACATTGTTTCCTTGAGTTTTTACAGTATAACGACGTTTTGTCCCCTTGAATGTTTGAAGTTTACTTAAAATATATTCATAGGACATATCTTCTAAATAACCAAGAGTAATGATTGCAAGTGAGTTATATAACATATGCATTCCAAATAATGGTATGTTAAAATGTCCAAATAATTCTTGATGAATATAAACATCAAAAGATAAACCTTGTGGTGTTTCTAAGACGTTGACTGCACGAACATCATTGTTTTCACCTAAACCAAATCTTAAAACACGCTTTTCAAAATGTATTTTTTTGATATTTGGGTCATCACCCCAAACAATAACAGTTTTCTTAACTTGTTTTGCAAATTGTTCGAATGATTGAATATATCTTTCTAGATTACCAAAATAATCAACATGATCTAATTCGATGTTATTAATAATAGCATAATCTGGATGATAATGTAAGAAATGGTCTTGGAACTCACATGTTTCCGAAATAAAATATTTACTTCCAACTTGTCCATGTCCTGTACCATCACCAATTAAAACCGATGTTTTATCAAAATCTTCAAATAAATGATAAGCCATACCTGTTGTTGTTGTTTTTCCATGTGTTCCTGCAACAGCAATAGAAACATAATGTTCCATAAAGTCAGCTAAGAAATCATAATATCTTGTACATTTAACATTTGGATTTTCTAAAGCCGCTTTAACTTCTTCATTAGATTCATCAAAAGCATTACCAATAATTACATGATAACCATCCTTTATATTATCTTTATTGAATGAGTAGATTGGAATATTTCTTTTTCTCAATTCATCTTCAATAAATATATATTTATCAATATCACTTCCAGCAACTTCGTTCCCTAATTCATATAAAATTGTTGCTAGTGGAGCCATTCCTGACCCTTTAATTCCTATAAAATAATACATAATTGTCACCTCGGTAACTATTCTATCACAAATTGATTTCTTTTTCTTTGTTAAGAGAATATTTTTTAAAAAAAACGAGCTTTGCTCGTTTGAAAGGTTTATGTAATCTAAACACCTAGACTAATACGAATGCATTTATTAATGCGTTCCATTTCTAAAGGGGTCAATTCCCCTATTTTTCTAATAAGTCTAGATTTGTCAATTGTCCTCATTTGTTCTAATAAAGCAATTGAATTTTCTTTTAAATCATCACGTGATTTAATAAATGTATGCGTTGGAATATTTTTCTTTCTTGATGATGTTAAAGGTGAAATAATAATTGTTGTACTAAAACGATTTCCACTATCATTTTGAATCACAACAACAGGACGTATTCCAGATTGTTCACTTCCTACACCTACACTTAAATCAGCATAAAATAAGTCTCCTCTTTTTACTTCCATATCGTTCGTCCTTTCTTAATGTATTTTTATTATATAATTTTGTCTTGACTAAATTTGTCAGTTTAAAGTGTCCAAAACATTCTTTTTTCTTTATAAGTTTAAACAACATTTTTTTAATTATACCAAAAAACGAGCTTTCGCTCGTTTAAATAATATATATATCTTTTGTAAAAGAATTTAATACCTGGCAGCCATCTTGAGTCACCATTACTAAATCTTCAACACGTACACCAAAATCACCTTCTAAATAAACACCTGGTTCAATTGAAAAAATCATACCTTCTTCAACTTCCATATCATTTACTGAAGAAACATCACCATATTCATGTACATCACGTCCAATAAAATGACCTAAACGATGAGTAAAATATTGTCCATAGCTTTCATCACTAATGACTTTTCTAGCACATTTATCAATATCTGATAATTTTACACCTGGTTTAATCATTGCTTCTGCAGCTTCATTGGCTTTTTTTACAATTTCATAAACTTTCATTTCATCTTCACGAATTCCACCATAGAAAAATGTTCGTGTCATATCAGAACAATAGCCTTTATAAACACATCCCATGTCAATCAAAACACAATTTCCTTTCCTTAAAAGAGTATCATCGTTTTCATGATGAGGATCAGCGGCATTTTTACCAAAAGCAACAATTGCTCCATAACAAGTAGAATGATGATTAAAAAATAATTCATCTAATTTTTTAGCAAGTTGTTTTTCACTGACACCTTCTTGAATGAAAGGAATAATTTCTTCCATGACAGCATCATTGATTTTACTTGATTCAATCATTAAAACTTGTTCTTGTAAATCTTTTTTCATACGTACAAGATCAACACATGGTGACGCGTTGATATATTTTGCATTTGGTAATTTTTTCATAAGATCTAGTAAAAAGTGTGAAGCCCAGTTTTTATCAATTCCGATTCTTCCTGGAAAATGCATTTCATTAACAATTGTTTGAATAGCATCTTGTCCATCTTTATGCCAAACGATGTTGACACCTAAATCATGTTCCAAATAGAATAAATCATTCATAAATAATGTATGATTCCCATGTTTTGAAACCATGAATACAAACATTCTTTCATGAGGATCATTATAATATCCTATACAATAAGCAATAGATTGAGGATCACTTATTAAAAAGTAATCTAATCTTGCTTCTTCCATTAAATCAAGTATTTCTTGTATACGATCATTATTCATCTTTTAAAACTCCAATACCCAATTCTTTTAATTGATCTTCTTCTACACTATTTGGTGCTTTAGACATTGGACATGTTGCACTGGCATTTTTAGGGAAAGCAATAACATCTCTAATAGAATCACTTTCAGTAAGTAACATTGCAAGACGATCTAATCCTAAAGCAAACCCTCCATGTGGTGGTGTCCCATATTTTAAAGCATCAACAAACCAACCAAATTTATTTCTTACTTGTTCATCTGTTAAGCTTAAAGCTTTAAAAGCTCTTTGTTGTAAATCTTGTTCGTAAATACGTTGAGAACCTCCACCAAGTTCGAAGCCGTTTAAGACAATATCATAAGCATCAGCAAGACAATTTGCTGGATCTGTATCAATTTTATCTAAATCAGATTCTTTAGGTCTAGTAAATGGGTGGTGCATTGCATAATATCTTTGAGTTTCATCGTCATATTCAAACATTGGGAAATCAACAACCCATAATAATCCTAATTCTTTTGGATCATATAATTTTAATTCTTTTCCTAAATGATTACGTAAAGCGGCAAGTGCATCACAAACAACCATATATTTGGTATCCGATACAAATAATAATAAATCGTTATCTTCTCCGTTCATTGATTCAATTAATCTTTGCATTTGTTCTTCACTAAAGAATTTAGCAATTGGCCCTTCACCAACACCATTATTTACTTTTAACCAAGCAAGACCTTTTGCTTTATATGTTTTTGCAAGTTCTGTTAATTGATCAATTTTCTTTCTTGAATAATCACTTGCATGATTTTTAACATTAATACCTTTAACATATCCATTATTTTCTAAAGCTGATTTAAATACCATAAAATCAACATCTTTAACAACTTCATTTAAGTTAACAAGTTTCATATCAAAACGGATATCTGGTTTATCAATACCATATGTTTCCATAGCTTCATGCCACGTCATACGTGGAAGTGGTAACTTAACATCAACACCTTTTACATCTTTAATGACTTTAGCCACCATATTTTCACCAACTTCGATGATTTCATCTGTTGTCATAAATGACATTTCAACATCAACTTGAGTAAATTCTGGTTGACGATCTGCTCTTAAATCTTCATCTCTAAAACAACGAGCAATTTGGTAATATTTTTCAAAACCAGCAACCATCAATAATTGTTTAAATAATTGAGGTGATTGTGGTAAGGCATAGAAATCACCATGATGTACACGTGAAGGTACTAAGAAATCTCTTGCTCCTTCAGGAGTTGATCGATTTAAATAAGGTGTTTCAATATCTACAAAATCATGAGTATCTAAGTATTCTCTAATACTTCTTGTAATTTTATGTCTTGTTAGAATTTTATTTTGCATAACAGGTCTTCTTAAATCAAGATAACGATATTGCATTCTTGTTTCTTCTAAAGCATCTGTATCATCTGCAACAATAATTGGTGTCGTATTGGCTGTATTGATGATTTTGATTTCTGATGCATCGACTTCAATATCCCCTGTAGGCATATTTGGATTTTTGCTAGAACGTTCTACAACAGTTCCTTTAACATATAAAATATATTCATTTTTAATATCTTTTGAAATGTTTTCCATTTCTTCATTGATAATAATTTGTGTAATTCCATAACGGTCTCTTAAATCAATAAATACAAGAGCTCCTAAATTTCTCTTTTTAGCAACCCATCCTTTTAGTTCAACTGTTTGTCCAACATTTTCTAAACGAAGTTCGCCGTTATTATGTGTTCTATTCATGTTCATGTCCTCCACTTAAATGATTTTCAATATGTGCCAAAATATTTTCTAATGGTACTACATCTTGTTCTTTATCATGATTACATTTAATATTAACCACTTCATTTTTTACTTCTTCTTCCCCTAAAATAATAGAGAAATGTGCATTAAAACGATCTGCTGATTTAAATTGTCCTTTTAAGCCACGAGATACATGATCCATTTCACATGTAAAGCCATTTGCTCTTAACATCGCAATAATTTGCATAGCAAGATCTTTTGCTTCTTCGCCTAAAGGCATAATATAACAATCTAAACCATCTTCGTCTTCATCTTCTTCATTATCTAAAGCAAGAAGAAGTCTTTCCATACCAAAGGCAAAACCAACACCTGGTGTTGCCGGTCCACCAATTTCTTCAATTAAACCATTGTAGCGTCCGCCACCACCAACAGTAGCTCCCGCACCTAATTTTGGATCATCAGAAATAATTTCAAAAACAGTATGAGAATAATAATCTAATCCTCTTACTAAGTTTGTATCGATAACATAATCAATTTCTAAATCATCTAATAAAGAACATACTTTATCAAAATGATTTTTAGCACTTTCACTTAAATAATCAATTGTTTTTGGTGCTGTTTTCATAGCTGGATGTTTCGCATCCACTTTACAATCTAAAATACGTAACGGATTTTTTTCAAAACGTGCCTTACAATCCCCACATAATTCATCTAAATGATCCCTAAAATGATCTTTTAAAGCTTCACGATAAGCATCTCTTGATGCATCATCTCCTAAAGAGTTGATATGAAGTGTTACATTTTGAAGTCCTAATGCTTCAACAACTGTCACTGCCATAAGCATACATTCAACATCTACATAAGGTGATTCAACACCTAACATTTCTACACCAAATTGGTGGAATTGTCTTTGTCGACCATTTTGTGGTCTTTCATATCTAAACATTGGTCCCATATAATAAACTTTTTGTAGTTTTTCTGGTAAACCATACATTTTATTTTCTACATAAGCTCTTGCAATACCTGCAGTTCCTTCTGGTCTGAGGGAAATATACCTTCCTTTTTTATCTTGGAAAGTATACATTTCTTTAGATACGACATCACTTGTATCCCCTACAGCTCTGTTAAATAATTCAGCATGTTCAAAAATTGGTGTTCTCATTTCTTTAACATTATAATTAGCAGCAATTGTTCTTAACAATTGTTCTAATTTAATCCATTTTTCACTTTGTCCAGGTAAAATATCTACCGTACCTCTTGGTGCACTATATCCCATTATTTTTCCTCCTTAAAAATATAAAAACGCCCCTCTAAGGACGTTTCAACGCGGTACCACCTTAATTCGTATTTTCATACGCACTTTCATCTTAACGCGATTAACGATTACTCTTTTCAAGTAATTCCTCACAAGTGTCCCATAGCTTCCATACAAAGATTTTCACCAGCCATCTTCTCTCTAACTATTTCCACTATTTAATCTTGCTCAATGGATTACAAAGATTATATAAAATAATGACTAAAAAATCAATTCCTATTTCTAGCATCTTTAGTATACCACGTTTTTTTTACTTTTATGTCTCATTTTTGTGTCAAATTTGTCTATTTTTGTTTTATTTTTGAAAGACGATACTCTTCTACAATAAATTGTGACAAATCTTCCTTTAAACTATGATTATCATAATAAACTAGACGTGTTTTCTTCTTTCTAGCAATATCATTCAACTTTAAAAGACAACTTTCAACAGGTTTTGTTTTTTTATTTTGACTATAAACAACAAGAAGCTGATAGAACCTTTCTACCAGCTTTTTACCAACTTGATCATTATATAAAATATAAATTGCTTGACGATCGATCATTATAAATCAATATCACATAAATCTGAAGCATATCCAATATAGCTTGCCGGTGTCATATCTAGTAATGTTTGACGATCTTCATCCGATAAAACATCTAATCCCTTCGCAAATTTCATGATAGCTTCTTGTGAAATATTTTTACCTCTTGTAAGTTCTTTTAATTGATCATAGGCATCAGAAATACCATATTTTCTAAGCATTGTTTGAATTGGCTCAGCAAGAACTTCCCATTTTTCATTTAAGTCAGCAGAAAGTTTATCTTTATTAACAACACATTTAGCTAAACCATTTGTTGTTTCACTAATTGCTTGTAAAGAATATCCAAAAGCTAAACCAATATTTCTTTGACTTGAACTATCTGATAAATCTCTTTGCATACGTGATCTAGGCAATTTGTTTGATAAACCAACACAAATATTATTAGACATATCAACATTTGCTTCTGAGTTTTCAAAACGAATTGGATTGACTTTATGAGGCATTGTACTACTTCCTACTTCTCCTTTTACAGGAATTTGTTTGAAATATTCCATAGAAATGTATAGCCACATATCAACATCAAAATCCACTAACACGTTATTGAAATGACGAATACCATCTAAAATATGACAAGTATAATCATGACTTTCAATTTGTGTTGTTAAAGGATTGTAAGTTAATCCTAAATATTCTTCTACAAATTTTTTATTAAGAGTTTGCCAATCTAATTGAGGGAATGCTGTTAAAATAGCACTATAGTTACCTGTTGCCCCATTAAACTTAGCTTTAATTTTAATATTTTCAATATTTTCAATGCTTGAAGTAAAACGATAAGCATAAACTTTAAATTCTTTACCAATTGTTGTTGGTGTGGCAGGTTGACCATGAGTATGAGCTAACATCGCATCATTTTTATGTTCAACTGCCCATTTATTAATAACAGCAGTAAATTCTTTTGCTTTCTTTAACCAAACATCATTTAAACCATGTTTGATCATACAAGCATAAGATGTATTATTAATATCTTCTGAAGTACATCCGATATGGACAAAGCTGATTAAATAATCATACCCCATATCTTTTAATTGATTTCCAATGAAATATTCTACTGCTTTAACATCATGTCTTGTAATAGCTTCAATATCTTTGATTGCTTTAAAAGAATCATAATTGAAATTTTTTGAAATAGCTTCAATTTGTCCTAAATTATCTTTATTGAATTTAGAAAGAACATCACTTTCTACATTTTCAATTAAAAATTTTAACCATTGAATTTCAACAAAAACACGATATTTTACTAAAGCATATTCAGAAAAATATTCACCTAAAGCATCTTTAATACTTGCATAACGTCCATCTAAGGGACTTAATGTAAAACATTCAAATTGTTGTTTATCCATTCTATTTACCACCTCTAAAATAATTTACACCAGCTTCAAATAATTTTTGATCCATCTCACCATAAACATTTTTAAAACGGTTTTCTCCTTGACGTTCACTATGTCCCATCTTACCAAGAACACGACCATCACGAGAAACAATACCTTCAATAGCATACATTGAACCATTAGGATTGTATGGTGTTTGCATTGTGACTTTACGATTAGGATCAACATATTGAGAGAATACTTGTCCATTAGCAAATAATTCATCAATAACTTCTTTAGGAGCAACAAAACGTCCTTCTCCATGAGAAATAGGAATGACATGAACATCTCCCACATTGACATGAGCAAGCCATGGTGATTTAACAGAACCAATACGTGTATCTACAAATTGAGATAAGTGACGACCAATCGTATTGAAGGTAAGAGTAGCGTCATTTTCCGACATATCTCTAATTTCACCATATGGAAGTAATCCTAATTTAATAAGTGCTTGGAAGCCATTACAAATACCAATCATTAAACCATCTCTATTATCTAATAAATCACTAATTGCCGCTTTTAATCTTGGATTTCTTAAAACTGTTGCAATAAATTTACCTGAACCTTCAGGTTCATCACCAGCAGAGAATCCTCCTGGTAGCATCACAATATTAGCACGTTTGATGGCATTTTCCAATTCATCAATCGATGTTTTTAACATTTCTTCTGTTTTATTTCTAATTAATACAAGTTCAACCTTAGCCCCTGCTTTTTCAAAAGCACGTTTTGAATCATATTCGCAGTTTGTTCCTGGGAACACTGGAATAACAACTAATGGTGTTTCAATATATTGTTTTGCTTTTAAAGTTGATCTTGTTTTACATTCCGCAACTTTAATATCTTGTGTAGGTGCTTTTTCTCTTGTTGGATAAACACTTTCTAATGGTGCTTTATTGATTGCATAAGCTTCTTGAATAGAAATTGTATCCATTCCATAAGAGAATTTTTCACTATCATTTAAAGTAGCTACAACTCTATAATCTAAACCAGCAAGATCTTTTTCGGATTTTACTTCAACAATGATGTTTCCATAATTCTTTTCAACATAAGAAGCAAGTGAATAATCTGTATTGAAAGCAGCTCCTAAACCATTACCAAAGGCCATTTTACAAACAGCTTCAATCACACCACCATCTTTAACTGTATAAGCTGAATAAATTTTCTTTTGTTTCATTAAATCTTGGATAGTATCATATTGTTTTTGTAAATGATCAAAATCAAAGACTTTAAATTGATCTTTTTTAATTTGAACTTCTGCTAAAATATGTCCAGCTTCTTTTGCTTCTGGTGTCATAACATCATGAACATCACTTGCTGTAATAGCAAAAGAAACAAGTGTTGGTGGAACTGAAATATTTTCAAATGTTCCTGACATTGAATCTTTACCACCAATTGATGGAAGTTTTAATTCTTGTTGAACACGATTGGCTCCAAGTAAAGCAACTAAAGGTTTCCCCCAACGTTTTGGATCATCTAATAATTTTTCAAAATATTCTTGAAATGAAAAACGAATTGAATGATAGTTTCCACCCATGGCAACGATCTTAGCAACACTTTCAACAACAGCATACATAGCTCCATGATATGGTGACCATTTAGAAATCTTAGGATTATACCCATAAGCCATTAATGAAGCAGTTGTTGTTTCTTTTCCTAAAACAGGAATTAAAGCAGCCATACCTTCTGTTTCGCTGTGGTATGTACGTCCACCATAAGGAGATAAAACTGTACCATTTCCAATAGATGAGTCAAATCTTTCAACAAGACCTTTTTGTGAAGCAACAGATAATCTTGATAATACTTCTTTTGTTGTATCAATAAAATTATTTCTTTCTTCTTCATCAAAAGGTGTACTTTCAAAGTCTGGTAATTCAACTTCAATATTTTGATAACGTTTTGCTCCTGCTGCATCTAAGAAATCACGAGAAATATTAACAATATCTTTACCCATGTGTTTCATTACTAAACGATTTGTACCTGTGACAGTTGCAACTTGAACAACTTCTAAGTTTTCTTTTGCACATTCTGCTTTAATGAAATCAACATCATAGTCATTTACAACAATAGCCATACGTTCTTGTGATTCACTAATAGCAAGTTCTGTACCTGTTAAACCATCATATTTTTTCAAAACAGCATCTAAATCAATATCAAGTCCTGGAGCAAGTTCACCAACGGCAACACAAACCCCACCAGCTCCAAAGTCATTACATCTAACAACTTTTTCTGAGACTGCTTTATTTCTAAATAATCTTTGAATTTTTCTTTCTTCTACAGGATTTCCTTTTTGAACTTCAGCACCTGCTGTTTCAATAGATTTTACGTCATGTGATTTTGAAGAACCGGTAGCACCACCGATACCATCACGTCCTGTGCGTCCCCCAATTAATAAGACGATTTGTCCATTTTGTGGTTCTAAACGTTTTACTTGTTCTTTTGGTGCAGCAGCCACAACAGCTCCTACTTCCATACGTTTAGCGATATAACCTTCATCGTAAATTTCATGAACATAACCTGTTGTTAACCCGATTTGGTTACCATAACTTGAAAAACCATGAGCGGCTTCTTGACAAATTTTTCTTTGTGGTAATTTACCTGGCGTTGTTTCTGCCAATGTTTTTCTTGGATCACCTGCTCCAGTAATACGCATTGATTGGTAAACATAAGCACGTCCTGAAAGTGGGTCACGAATAGCCCCACCTAAACATGTTGCAGCTCCCCCAAATGGTTCAATTTCTGTAGGGTGGTTATGTGTTTCATTTTTGAACATTAATAACCATTGTTCATCTCCTTGATTTGTATGAACAGTAATTTCAATGGAACATGCATTAATTTCTTCAGAAACTTCCATATCATCAAGATATCCTTTTTTTCGAAGTTCTTTCATTGAAATCGTTGCAAGATCCATTAAAGTAAGAGGTCGTGTCGTATTCACTCCATAAACGGCATGTCTACTTGTTTTATAGCTTTCAATATCTTTTTCTAAGATTTCTTTAAAAGCACCATTTTGAATATCGATATCTGTAATAACTGTCGCAAATGTTGTATGACGACAATGATCAGACCAATATGTATCTAACACTTTGATTTCTGTTTCGGTAGGATCTCTATGTTCTTCATTTTTAAAGTAATCTTGAGTTACTTTTAAATCATCAAGATTCATAGCCATTCCATTATCTTTTAAGAATTGATTTAATCCTGTTTCATCTAAATCATTAAATCCTGTTAAAGTTGGTACAGGTTTAATATCAGGTGTTTCATCATTTAAATGTTCTGGTTTTTCTAAAGAAGCAATTCTTTGATCAACTGGGTTTATTAAATAATGTTTAATTTGATTTAAAACTTCTTCATTTTTATCAATATCTACTACAATAAGTTTGGCACATCTTACTTTTGTTGAAGATGTTCCTGTTAGAATTTGGAAACATTGTTCGCATGAATCAGCACGTTGATCATATTGACCTGGTAAAAATTCAATTGCGAAAACAGATTCTTTTTCACTCATTGGAAATATTTCATCATAAACATGATCCACCATTGGTTCAGCAAGAATTGTAGTAATTCCTTGTTGTAAGATTTCTTCACTAATTCCTTGTACATCATAACGATGAACAATACGAAGCGAATGAATTGTTAAACCTAATTGTTCAACAAGATTTGTTTGAATTTCATGCGCTTCTGTTGCATATTCTTTTCTTTTTTCTACATAAATTCTTCTTACATTTGTCATAGAGTTCTCTCCTATCTAAGTCCAATATCATGACGATAGTACATACCATCGAATGTAATAATTGTAGCAGTTTCATAGACTTTCGCAAGTGCTTCTTGTAAATTTGCTCCTCTTGCACACACATTTAAAACACGTCCACCATTTGTGATAAGTTTACCATCTTTTAAAGCTGTTCCCGCATGGAAAACAACAATATCATCACTTACTTTGTCAATATTTTTAATTTCAATTCCTTTATCGTATTTTCCTGGATAACCTCCACTTGCAAGTACAAGACAAGCCACATGGTCATCAGACCATTTAACTTCAACTTGATCTAAAGTATAAGTAGCACAAGCATCCATGATTTCATAGAGATCACTCTCTAAACGAAGAAGGATTGATTGTGTTTCAGGATCACCAAAACGGACATTGAATTCAAGAACTTTTGCTTGATTATTTTCAATCATTAAACCAATGAAAACAACACCACGATAATCCATTTGATCATCTTTAAGTCCTTGCATAAATGGATCAAGAATATCTTTTTTCAAGACTTCATCCATACCTTCTGGTAAAAATGGATTTGGAGAAACAGTTCCCATACCACCCGTATTAGGTCCTTTATTTCCATCAAAGATTTGTTTATGATCTTTTGCTGAAACCATTGGTACAATTGTTTTACCATCAGTAAAACAAAGTAAAGAACATTCAAATCCTGTCAAGAATTCTTCTAAGACAACTTTACTTCCGGCACCATCTAAAGCACCATCAACCATCATGTCTTTTAAAGTAGATATGGCATCTTCTTTGTTTTCAACAATGACAACACCTTTTCCGGCAGCAAGACCATCTGCTTTAATAACTAATGGAAAATCAAAATGATCAACTTCTTTGCATGCTTTTTCAAAATCAGTCACTTCGACATATTTTGCTGTAGGAATATGATGTCTGACCATAAAATCTTTAGAGAAAGCTTTGCTTCCTTCTAAAGTTGCCGCCTTTTTTTGAGGACCAAAAGCTTTATAACCTGCTTTTTCAATATCATCAGCAAGCCCATTACATAAAGGAACTTCTGGACCGATGACAGTTAAATCAATTTGATTTTTTTTAATAAAATCAACAATAAATTCATTATCTTCTACTGAACCAGGTACACATGTACCTAAACTTGCAATACCAGGATTTCCTGGTATTGCATAAAGTTCAGTTACTTTTGGACTTTGTTTTAATTTATAAGCAATCGCATGTTCACGACCACCACTACCGATTACAAGAACTTTCATATAAGCCTCCTAGTGTCTAAAGTGTCTATATCCGCTAAATACCATAGGGATATTTTTTTCATTACATAAATCAATTGAATCTTGATCTCTAATTGAACCACCTGGTTGAATAATTGCTTGAATACCTGCATCTGCAGCGACTTGAACACAGTCATTGAATGGGAAGAAAGCATCTGAAGCAAGAACTGAACCATTGAAATCTTTATCAGGATTGTTATGAATTGCATTTTCTAAAGCCCACACTCTTGATGTTTGACCACCGCCAATAGCAAGTGTTACACCATTTTTAACAATACAGATCGCATTTGATTTTACATATTTAACAACTTTCATACCAAATTCCATATCTGTAAGTTGTTCTTTTGTGGGTTGAACATTTGTTACAACTTTCATTTCATCAATCATTTTTGTATTTAATTCTTGAACTAATACTTTTCCTTCAAGATATTTAATATCATATTTAGCACCACGTGCATCTAAGTTTTTAAGTTTTAAAATACGTAAGTTTTTCTTTTTCTTTAAGATTTCTAAAGCATCATCATCAAAATCTGGTGCAGCTACGATTTCTAAGAAAATCTTATGCATTTGTTCAGCTGTTGCTTTATCGATTTTATAGTTAACAGCAACGATTCCACCAAAGATAGATTGAGGATCAGCTTCATAGGCTTTCATATAAGAATCATAACCTGTATTTCCAATAGCAACACCACAAGGAGTTGAATGTTTGATGGCTGCTGTAACGATTTGATTACCAAATTCTCTAACAAGTGCAACCGCTCCATATAAATCGTTTACATTGTTAAATGAAATTTCTTTACCATGAAGTTGTTCATAATCTAATAAAGATTTTTGAACATAACTATCTTCATATTTATTTGCTGCTTGTTGAGAGTTTTCGCCATAACGTAAATGTTCTACTTTCTTTAATGAAAGATTTAATGTATCTGGAAATTGATCTCCAACTTGATCTGCAAAGTATCTTGAAATCATTGCATCATAAGCACCTGTCATAGAGAATGCTTTATAAGCAAGATTCATTCTAAAATCAAAATCAGTTGTATCATTTTTAATCGCATCTAAAACATTATCATAATCTTTTGGATCTGTAACAATTAAAACATCTTTAAAGTTTTTAGCTGCTGAACGAATCATTGATGGTCCACCAATATCAATATTTTCAATCATATCTGGTAAATCTTTACCAACTTTTAAAGCTTTTTCAAATTCATATAAGTTGACACATACTAAATCAATAGGATGAATACCATGTTTTTTAATTGTTTCAACATGACTAGGTAAATCACGACGATATAAAAGTCCTCCATGAACCATTGGATGAAGTGTTTTAACACGTCCATCTAACATTTCAGGAAATCCTGTCACATCATCAATTGCAATACAAGAAACCCCATTTTCTTGTAAAACTTTCATTGTACCTCCTGTCGATACAATTTCAAAGTCTAATTCTACTAATCCTTTAGCAAAATCAACAACCCCATCTTTATTTGTAACTGAAATTAAAGCTCTTTTCATTTAAATTACCTTTGCCTTTCCATCAATTATTTTTATCTTATTATCACAATATAGCCCTACAACTTCTGGTAGTAATTTATGTTCAATCTCTAACACCCTTTTTTGAATATCCTCAGCTGTATCTAAATCCGATATATCACAAGCAACTTGTTTAATAATTGGTCCCCCATCGACAATATTTGAAACAAAGTGCACGGTTGCCCCCGAAACCTTTGCACCACGTTGTAATACAGCTTCATGAACATGCATTCCATACATTCCTGGTCCACAAAAAGAAGGAATAAGAGAAGGATGAATGTTCATAATTTTATTTGGATATGCATCGATTAACTCATCCGTTAAAATTGCTAGATAACCAGCCAATACAATAAAATCAATATTTCTTTCTTTTAACATCTTTACAATCAAAGCATCATCTTTTTTAACAACTGCCGTTTCAATACCAGCATCTTTAGCTCTTTGTAAACCATAAGCCTTTTGACGATTCGAAAGAACAAGGGCGATTTTGCCATTGATCTTTCCTTCGTTTTTAGCATCAATAATAGATTGTAAATCTGTTCCCCCTCCAGAAACAAAGACTGCAAATTTTAGCATAAATCCACGCCCTTATCTCCTTCAACGATATTTCCAACAACGTAACATTTATCTCCTGCTTCTTCAACTGCTTTCATTGTTGTTTCAACATCTTCTGGATTAACTGCAATTACCATACCAAGACCCATATTGAATGTGTTGTACATCATATGTTCTTCAATATTTCCATTTTTTTGAATCAAATCAAATAAAGCTGGTACTGGATAACTTTCTTTTTTAATGATTGCTCTTACATTTTCAGGAAGCATTCTAGGTACATTTTCAAAGAAACCTCCACCTGTAATATGAGAGCATCCTTTAATTCTAACACCCGCATTTTTTACATTTTTTAAAGCTTTAACATAAATACGTGTTGGTTCAATTAAAGCTTCTCCTAAAGTTTTTCCTAATTCATCATAGTATGTATCTAATGATTCTTTTGTCATTTCAAACACTTTTCTAACAAGTGAAAAACCATTTGAATGAACACCACTTGAAGCAATACCAATAAGTGTATCTCCTGCTTTAATTGTTGAACCATCAATAATATCTTTTTTATCAACAACACCCACAGCAAAACCTGCTAAATCATAATCATCTTCAGGCATTAAACCAGGATGTTCAGCAGTTTCACCACCAACTAAAGCACATTCAGATTGTAAACACCCTTCTGCAACACCACTTACAATGGAAGCAATTTTTTCGGGATAGTTTTTACCACAAGCAATATAATCTAAGAAGAAAAGTGGTTCTCCTCCAGAACAAGCAATATCATTGACACACATCGCAACGGCATCAATACCAATTGTATCGTGTTTATCCATCACAAAAGCTAGTTTTACTTTTGTTCCACAACCATCTGTTCCTGATAATAAAACCGGTTCTTCCATATTTTTAATTCCACTTAAATCAAAAGCACCAGCAAAACCACCAAGTCCTCCTAAAACTTCAGGACGCATTGTTTTTTTAACATGTTCTTTCATTAATTCTACTGATTTATAACCTGCTTCAATATCGACTCCAGCTTTTTTGTAATCCATCTTTGTTCTCCTTAATTATTTATTTTGCATTCTTGCTAGAACTGCTTTATAAGTTTCTATTAAATCTCCAATATCTTGTCTAAATACATCTTTATCATATTTTTGGTTTGTATTAACATCCCATAAACGACATGAATCTGGTGAAATTTCATCAGCTAATAAAATAGTACCGTCAGCTGTTTTACCAAATTCAATTTTAAAATCAACAAGTTTTAAATTCATTGATAAGAAGAATTCTTTTAATAATTCATTGATTTTTAACGTTGTTTCTTTAATGTATGCTAATTCTTCTCTTGTTGCAAGTTTTAACGCAACAGCGTGATCATCATTAATTAATGGATCACCATATTCATCATTTTTATAACTCATTTCAAAGATTGGTTCATCTAAAACAATTCCTTCAGGTGCCCCTAATCTTTTACAGAAAGATCCAGTTGTAATATTTCTAATAATAACTTCTAATGGGAAGATATCTACTTTTTTAACTAAGATATCTCTTTCATTTAATTTTTTAATCATATGTGTTTTGATTCCAGCTTCTTCTAACATATCAAAGATAATACAAGAGATTGTATTATTTAAAACACCTTTACCCTCAAACTTATCATGCTTAACACCATTACCTGCTGTTGCATCATCTTTATAATGAATTAAATATTCATCTTCCTTGTCTGTTTTGTAAACTTGTTTTGCTTTTCCTTCATACAATAATTCTGCCATTTTTCTTTTCCCCCTATTTGTATTTTTCTATGACTTCATCGTTAGCTTTCATTGCGTCAGCTTCCATTTGTTTTCTTTCTTTAAGTAGCCCTTCTTTGATTTCACTATGTTTAATAGCCATAATTTGAAGTGCTAAATAAGCTGCATTTTTACTTCCATTAATAGCAACAGTCGCTACTGGAATACCCGAAGGCATTTGAACAATGGATAATAAAGCATCCATTCCGTCTAAATTACTTCCTGCAATTGGAACACCAATAACTGGTAAAACTGTTTGACTAGCCACCACACCTGGAAGGGCTGCTGCCATTCCTGCAGCTGTAATAATAACTTCTGTTCCATCCGTTTCTGTTTCTTTAATGAAACTAGAAAGTCCTAAATGCGCTCTATGAGCAGATAAACAACGAACATTCACTTCAACACCATAATTTTTTAAAATTGAAATAGCTGGTTCAACTTTAGGTAAATCAGAAGTTGAACCCATAATAATAGCAACTTTCATCTTTCTCTCCTTTTAGAATAAACCTATAATTTTTCCATCTTCATCAATATCCATATTGACGGCAGCTGGACGTTTTGGAAGTCCTGGCATGCGCATAATATCACCAGATATAGCCACCAAGAATCCTGCTCCTGCAGATGGGATAATATCATTGATTTTAACAGTAAATCCTGTTGGTCGACCAAGTAAGGATGCTTGATCCGATAATGAGTATTGTGTTTTTGCAACACAAATTGGTAATTGGCTTAAACCTTGTTCAGTATATTTTTTAATTTTATTTTTTGCTTTCTTTGTAAATTCAACACCATCTCCACCATAGATTTCTTTAACGATTGTTTCAATCTTTGTTTCAATTGGCAAATCTAAATCATAAAGTGGATGATAATTGGCTTCTTTTGTTTCTAAAATATTTAATAATTTTTCAGCAAGTTCGATTCCACCATCAGCACCTTTTTCCCAAACCTTACTAATAGCTACTTCAACACCAAGCTTCTTGCAACATTCATTTAATAATTGAAGTTCCGCCTCTGTGTCTGTTGGAAAAGCATTAATTGCAACAACACAAGGTAAATCGAATTTTGCAATATTTTCAATATGTTTTTCTAGATTTCCTAAACCAGCTTTTAAAGCTTCCAAATTTTCATTTCCTAAATCTTTTTTAGCAACACCACCATGCATTTTTAAAGCACGAACAGTTGCAACAATAACAACTGCTTCAGGATTTAAATTTGCTTGACGACATTTAATATCTAAGAATTTTTCAGCTCCTAAATCAGCACCAAATCCAGCTTCAGTAATCGCATAATCCCCTAACTTGACAGCAAGTTGAGTAGCCATAACTGAGTTGCATCCATGAGCAATATTTGCAAATGGACCCCCATGAACAAATACTGGTGTGTGATCTAAAGTTTGAACTAAATTTGGTTTAATCGCATCTTTTAATAAAAGTGTTACCGCTCCTGTTGCTTCAATATCATCAACAGTAACTGGTTTTCCATCATAAGTATAAGCGACAATCATTTTTGCAGCTCTTTGTTTTAAATCTTCTAAAGAAGTCGCTAAACAAAGAATTGCCATAACTTCACTAGCAACGGTAATATCAAATCCATCTTCACGAGGAACCCCGTTTACTTTACCACCAAGTCCACAAACAGTATGACGTAATGCACGATCGTTTAAATCGACCACACGTTTCCAAACGATTTGTCTTACATCGATATTAAGTGGATTTCCTTGATGAATGGAATTATCAAGCATGGCTGCAATTAAGTTGTTTGCAGCAGTGATTGCATGAATATCTCCTGTAAAATGAAGGTTGATATCTTCCATTGGAACAACTTGTGCGTATCCTCCACCTGCAGCTCCACCTTTGATTCCAAAACATGGACCAAGCGATGGCTCACGCATTGCAACTACAGATTTCTTTCCTAATTTGTTAAGTGCTTGTGATAATCCAATCATTGTTGTGGTTTTCCCTTCACCTGCAGGTGTTGGATTAATTGCTGTTACTAAGATCAATTTTCCGTCTTCGTTTTGATCTAGTTTTTTAATAGCTTCAAGAGAAATCTTTGCTTTATATTTTCCATATAATTCTAAATCATCCTCATCTAAACCAACTTTTTGAGCAATTTCAACAATCGGTTTCATCTTTGCACTTTGTGCAATTTCTACATCAGTTAACATTGTCGTTCATCCTTTCTTTTTTTCTTTTTGATTGATTCTATTAACCACTTTCATTATATTACAAGACAATATGTGAAACTAGTTATTTTACCTATCAACCAAAAAAAGAGCCCACTCATCCAGACTATTCTTAGCCCAGACGGTCGACTCTTTTACACTATTATACTCCCTGTGGTTTATTCCACTTCCGTCAGTCGTATAACTTAACTGCATAATATCAAAAAATGTCTCTTTTAGCAACACTAAAATATTTTTTATTTTACCTAAAAATCAATTTTCTAACAATTTATCATTCTTTTTAATCATTTAATAATTTTTCAAAACCTTTTTTATTTAACAAAATATGTGAAACATATTTTCCATTTTTAAAAACTGCCCAATTATTAAAAATACATGGTATGTTTTTTGCTTTTTCCAAAGTATCAATTTTAATAAAATCAACTTGTATATTATAATCTTTTATGTATTCTTTAATTTCATTTATACAATTCAATGTAAAAGGACATTGTGGTGAATAATATAGTGTTATATGATTTGAAGCAATCACCATTTGTTTAACATTTTTACAAAAAGAAGGTTTTTGATGATTAAAAGATAACGATAATAATTCATAATCTTCAATTTGATCAACAACTTCAAATCCATATTTTAAAAAGAATTTTTTATCTGCCAGATAAGATTTTTTCTTTTTAGAAGATATTACACAAACACCTTGTTTTCCTTTCTTTTTAGCATCATTAATAACATATTCCAATAATTGCTTACCATAACCATGACCTTTAAATTTTCCCGAAACCCATAAACAATAAATATATAGAAAACCATTACCTTCGATAGGAACCCATGCTTTTTCTAGAGGTGCATATTCAACAAATACTTTCCCTTGAACATTAAGCTTTCTAAAAACATGACCTTCTGTTATTCTCTTTTTTAACCATTCCTTTTTATTAAAAACACCTTCAGAATGTTTTTTATCACTTATAGCACAACAAATATGTTCTTGATCAATATTATCTAAAGTGATATTTATGTATTCTTCCATCTATTTCCCCTCCATATTTTTCACACCATTGATTAAAATATTTAATGAAAAATCAAAACTTTTTTGAATAGAAAGAGGATGTCCAAAAGCTCGGTGATTTACAAGTAGTACATAGCCTTCTAAAAAACCTCTAAGTGTTCTAATAAAATGGTTTACCGTTTCATCACTTAAATTTTGCTTCCTAAGTATTTTAAAAAGTATATCAAAAGTATTATGTGTTACTTGATTTCCCTCTTCTGTCATATATTTATTGTACCAAAGCATTGCTTCGAAGATTCCTTTATTTTCTGTTGCATAATCATAAAAAGCATATGCTATACATTTTATAGCTTCATAGCCACTTTCCCCAACAATAGAAAGAAGCATTTTTTCTTCTAATTGTTTCCAACCATAGAGACTAATTTTATTTTTTAAATCTTCTAAATTAGAAATATGATTATATAAAGACGGAGATTTTATTTTTAATTTTTTAGACACTTTTTTTAAAGATAAATTGGCAAACCCTTCTTGATTGATAATTTCTATAGCTACTTCTATAATCCTTGTTTCAGTCATAGTATCCTCCTTAACTAACTATATTAGTATTATAACTAATCGAATTAGTTAAAGCGACATTTAACCAATAAGATACTATTTTTATAAATAACGTATCAATTATATTTGTTTACATACTAACAATTTTTCTAACCGTGTTAGCCGTTCTAATTGTTAGCTTTTTACCAAATGTTGCCGTAAAGCTCCCAGCTTTAGCTGTGGAGATATAAGGCAACTTTTTTAAACTTTTATCAATAATATATATCATTAGATATCTTTTAGTAGTATAATGTATTCATGAAGTATAAATCGAATAATAATGTGACCTATTCCTGCAAATATCATGTTGTCTTCTGTCCAAAATATCGACGTCCCGTTCTTGTAGACGGTGTGGATGATCGCTTAAAGGAGTTGATTAAAGAAACCTGTGATCAATTGAATGTCGAAATCATTGAAATGGAAATCATGCCCGATCATGTACATTTGCTTATGGAAGTAGGTCCACAATATGGTATTCACAAAGCAGTTAAAAGAATCAAGGGTTACTCTTCCAGAGTGTTGAGACAGGAGTTTTCCTGGTTAAGATCAAGAATCCCAACGCTATGGACCAATAGCTATTTTGTATCTACAGTAGGTGGTACACCCCTTTCTGTAATTAAGCAGTATATTGAAGATCAAAAAAATGTTTAGGTGATATCTATGCAATTAACAGAAACAGTCAAGCTTTATCCAAATAAATATCAAACAGAATTAATCAAGGCAACGATGTCGGAATATATTTCTACAGTCAATAAGCTTGTTTTTGATGCAGCCAATGGAAGATCTATTGCAAAAATAACAACGGCAGATGTAAAAGTAAATCTTCCAAGTGCCTTATGTAATCAATGTATTCGAGATGCCAAGTCCATCATAAGAAAATATAATAAGGCATTAAGAAATTCAGATACTAAAGTAAGACTTCCTGTTTTGAAAAAAATGTGCTGTTATATCAACAATCAAAATTTTAGAATCAGTGACGACTGTATTGGCTTTCCAGTAATGATCAATGGAAAGTCAAAACGTATATCAGTCAAAACAAAAATGTCAGAAAGACAGAAATCAATTTTTTCATCCAGTAAATTAGGAACGATGCGCATTGTTGTAAAAGGACATGATCAAGTAGCACAGATCATCTATGATGCAAAAGAAGATACTGCTTCTTTAAATGACAATGTCATGGGTGTTGATCTTGGAATCAAATGTCCTGCTGTAAGCTATTGTCCAGATGGAAGTGTCAAGTTTTATGGAAATGGTAGAAAAAACAAATATATAAGAAGACACTACAATAATCTTCGAAAAAGATTTCAAAAAGCTAAGAAGCCAAAAGCAGTTGTTAAGATCAACAACAAAGAACAACGTATCATGAAAGATATAGATCATAAGCTAAGTCGTGAAATCGTAAATACGGCAAAAGCTCATGACATATCAGTAATCAAATTAGAGCGTCTTCAAAACATACGCTCTACGACAAGAACAAGTCGAAAAAACAATCATAGCCTGCATACATGGTCGTTCTATAGACTTGCTACATTTATAGAATACAAAGCAAAACTTGCAGGAATAAAAGTTGAGTATGTAGATCCAGCGTATACAAGTCAGATCTGTCCAATATGTGGAAGTGTTCATCATGCAAATGACAGAAATTATACGTGCAGATGTGGATTTCATACGCATAGGGATCTGCTAGGAGCAATAAATATATGCAACTCAACTGAGTATATTGGTAACAGATATACTGCCTAGAGAACTATAGGTTCTGCTCTAGGAAGGGTAATGGCATACCCCTATCTTGCACTGCGACCTATCAAAAATGAACTGGTCAGCCAACGATGTTGGCAGGTAGCAAGAATCCCCTGTCTTTAGACATGGGGAGTGTCAATAACATTTGTATTTGCTGTTTTAGGCCACCAATTTGTTTTTTGATAATCCTTTCGATTAAACGACCAAAAAATAACATCTTTATAATTTTGAATTTTCTCTAATCCTTCTTTAGCTTCACCAATTTCCTCAAAAACTTCCTTAAATGTGATTGGAGGAATCATAAATATTAAATTATCATAAATCATTTTATCATCACTGCCCCACCAAATTGGTGCATGTTCTAAAATATCTTTTAGCTTTTCTTGTTCTAAAACAAAAACAGGTATTTTAAAATCATAGTTTTTCTTTAACATCTCTTCAATTTGTTTTGTGATCTTTTCAATATTTTCTCGACTTGAAAAAATAACATTTCCACTATTTAAATAAGTTTTAACATCTTCAAACTTCAAACTTTCAAATTCTTTTTTTAACTCTGCCATCACTACTTTATTTTTACCACTGATATTAATTCCTCTAAGCAAAGCCATATATCTTTTCATATAACCACTCCTTATCCAACTCTATTTTAACATATAAATAAAGACTACAAACGTAGCCTTTATCATTATAAACCAAAGATAATATTTTAAGAGTTTTTTCCAAGCCCTCATATAAAACAGCACCTTTTTGAGATAAACACTTAACTTCTTCATTGCCAAAATCACCCATGGTCTTTCCCATCATCTTTGAAACAATTTCTTGAGCAATCATTAAAGATATGTTTTCATATTTCATTCCTGATAATAATCATCTGGATCTCCATATTTTTGAATAGCATCTTTTAATTCTTTTTTATTTAAATTTCTTTTAAGCAAGATATTTTCTTCATATTGATATTGCGGATAGCGAAAACATGTCCTTACAAAAGTATTATCTACATAGAGAGCAATATGTTGATCATATTGTTCTACCTTTTCATCAAAATCAAAACTATACATTATAAAACTTTTACCTATGTCTAAAACAATTCCTGTTGTCAATACAACAGAAATAAGTGTTATAACTTTCTTTTTCCAACCCATTAAAAAGGCTTTTAATTTCTTTTGTAATTTATAAGCAAATACAATCAATAAAATTTGCCAAATAAAACATATTATAAAGGCTATTCTAATTGCTGTGGAAGGAATATATGACCAGCCTTCACCCAAAAGCTTTTCACCATTAAAGAAAAGAATCGTTATAAAAATAAATAAAACAATCAATAATAATATAATTACTTGTTTTCTATTTAGTTTTCTCATCACTTCACCTATTCTATTTTTTACAAATTTCTTTTAATATTTCTATATAGTCATCAGTCTTTTTAATAGAATACATTAAATGTCCATAAATGTCCATAGCCTTCTTTAAAAATAGAGTTTGATTGAGGATAGGCCTTTTTTACACCCCTATAACAAGTCTTATACGCTTTTTCTTCTTTTCCATAAAAGAAATACATTTTGTTTTGAGCTTCTTTATCAAATAAGGGAAAATCAAATGTATAACAACATTCTGTTTCATTTTTAACACTTTCTTTTGAAAGAAACTGAGCAGTAACTGCCATGGGTTCAATCATTGGTCTAAGATTTTCTATATTTCCTCTTGCTATCTTTTTTATCAATTTCATATTTAAGATTTGATCAACATCTGTTTTCTTCATCATTTTAAGTATTTGGTTAAATTTAAAATACATGAATTTTTTATATAGATAAGGAAGTTTAATACATGACGCTCCATCTAAAAAACAATAATCAACATCAATATTTGTTTTTTCTAATTGTTTAAATAATTCAATAGCAATTTCTGCACCCATAGATTGTCCATAAATCATTTTAATAGTATGTATATTTTGTTTTTGAATATATTCTACAACTTCTTTCGCTTCATTTTGTCTTGATGAAAATGTACTATTTTCATAGTGACCGTTATATTCAGGTAAAATCAAGCAATAATCATCTTTTAATTTTTCATATAAATATTTTAATCCACTGCTTGGACAAAATGAACCAGGTAACATAATAATCAAAGAATCATTTGGATTCCCTATTGTTTGAAATTTCATCCTATAATCTTCTTATCTTTATAAATATTTATAATGTTTGTTTTCTTTAAGTTTTTTGTTATTCTTACCAATTTAATCTTCCAAAACAGTTTTATAAATTTGACTTACAATACTTTGAATATCTTTTTCATCCGTTATCGTTATTTCGTTTAATATAGGAGAAAAGTCTTTTTCTCGCCACCAACTTTTCATTTCTTTTTCGCCAAATTCATTTCGACATGTCCTTGTTTGATGACGTTTAAGTGTTTCTTCAAAAGACAAATCAAAATAGTAAGCATAGATATTTTGATTATACAATTCAATAGCTAGTTCAAATAATGATTGATACCAACTTGCACGTAAAATACCTTCTAATATAACGATTTCATTATGTTCGTTTCCATACTTCAAAAGCTCTTTTAAAAGTGGTAAAGCTTTTGTATTTTTTCCATCATCTACATTTAACATTTCTCTTCGAATGATATCTTGAGAAATAAGCATTGTATTTTTGCCAAATAATTTTTGTAGTTCTTTAGCTATTGTTGTCTTTCCACTTCCTGAATTTCCTCTAAGTATAATAAGTTTTGACATTATTGCATTCCATTCACTCATAAATTTACCTCTAACCTTTATTTATATTTGCTATATCTAAAATCACAATAAGAATTCCCTTCTGCAATCGTTTTTGTTCTTACTAATTTCATATGCATTATATCTGCCAATACATAATCCATTTGACATAAATAAGTGGCAAGTTGAGGACAACCTTCATCCTTACATAGTTTACATATACCACACTCATGATAATCATATCCTAAATCATATTCATCATTACCTGGTAAAATATCAACGACCCAATCATTTTCATAAATGTGTTTATAACTTTCTTTTGACCATTGTAATCTTCCTGCCATTTTTTTAGGATCTAAATATCTATTGGCATCTCCCATTACTTTATGAAATAATTTAGAGGCATAAAGTCCATCACGAAACATTTCATAGTTTTCTTCTGCAGATTTCCCTGTACTTCGATTCATTGCGATAAAATAGCTTCCCATAATATATGAACTTAATAATCTTGAATTTCCAATATCTTTTGCCCGTTGAATAATTTTATGATGTTCTTCATCTATTTTTCTTACTACATCTTTTGGAAAGTCTCTTCTTTTCAATTCAGCTTTTACCACATGATGATAAAAATGATAGATTATTTTTACGTTAACTGATTCTTTCATCTTTTTCATTCCTTCCAATCTTTTATACAGTAGAACCTTTAATACAAATCCATTTTAGCATAAACTAAAAAAGAAAAACTAAGAAACCTTAATGTCCCTTATGTTTTTCTTTTTTCTTTTGTTGTTTCAAAGCAAACAAACGCATTTTATCTAATTCTTTTTGTTTTTTATTTTGTAATATGTGCTCTGATTTGCTTTGAGCATGTTGTAATTTTAATGCCTGTTGAGACTTTGTTCCAACTCCTTGTAATTGGACTTGTTTTCTAACATCACGTTGTCTTTTTTTATAACTTTTCTGTTTTTCAATTACAACATTTTCAACAGCTGGACTAAAGTTTAATTGATTATACTTTTTTAAAATAAAATTCCTTATTTCATAATCCTTAGGTTCTTTATAAAATGTTATTTTGGATACAGTTAATTTTCCATCTTCATTACATTCTATAATGCCTACCCAAAAAGGATTTTCAAAAAATACAGTTAATCTACAACTTGTCTTGTCCATGATTACCCTCCTTTATATAAATAAACAAAGAATGGACAACCCGGAGGGGCAGGTTACTTACCTATTAAAATAGACGGCTGGGCTACCTACCAGCTCTAGTACAATTTGTACATTGCGTTTTTATCTTTGTAATCCTATTTTAACATCTTTTAATTATTTTTCTACTACACAATAACAAACACCTTCAGGTGCTTTTATAGGATCATTTTTATAATAAGCATTATAATTAGAAATATATTTTTCTGTCATTGTTTGATGATTTTCATGTTGAATGATTGTAAGATGGCATTGATTGAGTATCTCTTTAAGTTCAGTTAAGCTGTATTTTGCTTTCATTGATTCATTCGCTCCTTTTGCCAACATTTCATTAACTTTTGTTTCTTTACTTTCTTGAATACTTGGATAATCAAAAACAAGGCGACTTCCTTTTAAGAGATGTTTAGATAATTGTTCTAACATCTTTTTAAATTCATCCTTTGTAAGATAATAACTTAATCCTAACATACTATTGATTGAAAGTTGAGTTTCTTGATAATCACTTTGTAATAAAGCATTGATCCAATTTTCTTGACTTAAATCAATTGATAAGAATTGAATATTTTCAATATCAACATCCTTACATCTTTGTCTTTTATCTTCAATCACTTCTTTTTTATCAATCTCAAAAACATGCATTTGATTTTGATAATAATATGCAAACGAATCATAACCTGATGCAAAATCTAGATATTGTTGACATCCCTTTTCTTTCATCTCTTCAATTGCTTCTTTACAAAAAGCACTTCTTACTAAAACAGAAGGTGATAGTTGATGATCTACAATCCACATTAATGCTTCTTCCTTACTTCCTTTAAAAGTAGGATTAAAAAATGAAATACCTTGTGACATATTTAAACCAATCATTTCATATTCTTTATCTGTAATTAATTTTGTTGAAAGAGGATCATCAAAAATTTTAATACCCTTACTTTTTTGATGATACACTCTTGCAAATAAGCTCACTAATGCTGTCATATTTTGTTCCATAAAATTACCTCCATATATTTAATACAAGACTTTGACAAAAATGACTAGTCTTGAAAAAAAGTCCATTTTGTGGTAATATAAAGGTAGAAAAAAGAAAGAAATGGGAAAATTTTTCTCATTTCTTTTTATTTGAACTTTTTAAAACCATTAAACCAAGCACGCTCATCAAATGATTTCTTTTTTATTTTTATAGCATTTTTCTCTTTTGGAATACCAATTGGCAAAAAGCATACCAATTCATAATCATCTGGCACATTTAGTATATGTGCCATTTTTTTACCGATTTGATCTTCATCGGTAATATGTCCTTCATACCAACAGCTTTGATATCCTAATGCAATGATTGCTAGTAACATATTTTCAATTGCTGCTGAATAATCCTGTATGGCAAAACATTTATCACGATACGCATAAATACGTTGAGTGAGAACACAAATTGCAGCAGGTGCACTTTGTCCTACTGGTGGATCTATAACATTTAGTAATTGCTTTAAAATATGTGGATCATCAACCGCAATAAAACTTGTTGTTTGTTTGTTACATCCAGAAGGAGCATCGATTCCTGCTTGTATTATTTTGATAAGATCCTCTCTTTTTACTGGAACTGCTTGATATTCTCCACGAAAACTATGCCTATTATGAATCAATTCTAGAAAAGTATTCATTTTTACCCTCCTAATAACTATATTTCTTAATCTTTTCCATGACTCTACTTGCCTGTTCATCTTGTAAAATATATGGTTGATAATCATTTCTTCCTCTTGATGAAGTTAAAGAACATGGAATGATTTGTACTTGATATCCTGTTTGTGTTGTTCCTTTAAAAGAATAAGAGAGTTGATAAATCATTGTGTCTGTATCACTTGGAGTACGATTACCACCAAAACAGAAATTACCTAATGAATAAACAATAGGTTTTCCATTGTAGGTTTCTGTTCCTTGAACAACATGAGGATGTGAACCAATGACAGCATCCGCTCCAGCATCAATGGTAAACTTAGCCAATGATCTTTGATCCTCATTGGCTTGATATTGTCTTTCAATGCCCCAATGATAATAAACAAAAACAAGTTGGCATTGTTCATCATTTTTTAAATGATTGATCGCATTTTGAATTTTTTGATGACCACTTTCATTATTCATAGATACTGAAAGTGAACGATAACCAAGGAATCCACACTTGATACCTTTGATTTCTTTTATATAAGAATCATCATAACCAAAATGTCCAATAGAAGCTTCATCTAAATATTTTTTTGTATCTTGAAGTCCTGCTTCATAATAATCCTCACTATGATTATTGGCGAGAGTCACAGCTTCTACGGATGAAGAAGTTAATATTTTAGTATATTCAGGATCTCCACTAAAAGGAAATTCTTTTTCAAGATGATTACTGGCTGTAGTAAGTGGTCCTTCAAGATTAACAACTGTCAAATCATCTTTTTCAAAAACATCTTTTACTTTCTTTAAAAAATATGTTGGATCATTCCCTTGCCTTTTATATTCTTGATTAAAAGATCCATCATAGGCTTGTCCAGCATAATTTCCAAGTGTACAATCTCCCGCAAAAGAAATAGTAAAATTAACTTCAGGTTCTTCTTTCTTCTTTTCTTCTTTTTGCACTGTTTTTTCTTGTACCTTTTTAGGTGTTTCTTTTTTTGTAGATTGATTTACATTATTAAAAAGAAAAACACCTAAAGAAACAATAAGAACAGCTATTATAATAACAAATGCTACTTTTTTCTTATTTAATTTATGATTCATGAAATTCACCTCAACTTATTTTAACATATTCTAAAATATGTTAAAATGCTTCTATTGGAGGAATAAAACATGATTGAAGAAATTATTGAAAATAAATTAGATTATGCATCTTTATTATGCGAAAGTGATCCTAATATTAATCTTGTTGAAAATTATTTAAGAGATGGAAGATTATTTGCTTACTTTGAAAAACAAATACCTGTCGCTTTTATTGCTGTTAAAGAAATCAATGATACTACCCTTGAAATTAAAAACTTACTTACTTTAGAAAATAATCGAGGACATGGATATGGAAAATCCTTACTTCAATACATTGAAAATCTTTATCAAAACAAAACAACTTTTTTAATTGGTACCGCCAATAGTTCAATGACAAACATGCTTATTTATACAAAACTTGGTTATCATTATAGTCATAAAATTGAAAACTTTTTCATTGATTATTATCCTCAAGAAATCTATGAAAACAACATGCAAGCAACCGATCTTCTTTACTTTAGCAAAACACGTGCAAACTAAAAGGATTCCTTACGAATCCTTTTTTGTATACTCTTTTAAGATATCAATATAAAGTTGCCCAAAACGACTTAGAATAGCTTTATTATGTGTAATATATCCTATTTCCATAAAATCATTCACATCTAAAGGAACCGCAATGATATCTTTTCCATTAAGCTGTTCATTAATGACTCCACTACAAATTGTATAGCCATTAAGACCTATTAATAAATTAAAGAGTGTTGCACGATCACATACTTTAATTTCTTTTTGGCTTTCTAAAGTACTCAGTATTTCTTCAGAAAAGTAAAAAGAATTATGTTCTCCTTGTTCATAAGATAAACGTGGATATTCTTTTAAATCCTCTAAAGATACTTTATTTTTATTTGCGAAGGGATTATCTTTTCCAAGAAAAACATGAGGTTTTGCGATAAATAGACGATGAAATGTTAAGTCATTTTCTTTCAACGTTTTCTTTAAAACAACTTCATTAAATGAATTAAGATAAAGAACCCCAATTTCACTTTTAAGTTTGGCAACATCTTCAATAATTTCATAAGTTTGTGTTTCTCGAATCCTGAAATCATATTCCTTCCCACCATATTCTTTAATCAAAGAAACAAAAGCTTCTACGGCAAAAGAATAATGTTGTGTTGAGATACAAAATTCATGTTTAATATTATGATCCTGTAAATACTTTTCTTCAATCAAGTTTGTTTGTTCAATCACTTGTCTTGCATAACCTAAAAATTCTTCTCCCTGTCTTGATAAAATAACTCCTTTATTGGTACGAATAAAAATCGTAATACCTAATTCTTTTTCTAATTCTTTGATTGCATTTGTTAAACTTGGTTGTGATATATATAAACGCTTAGCAGCCTCTGAAAGTGTTCCTACTTGAGAAACTGTAATAACGTATCTTAATTGTGCTAATGTCATATTCTTCTCCTTTTTCTTTGTCATTATATCATAGCTTAACAAAAATAAAATTATTAAGATTTTATAAATTGACATTATTTTTATAGAGTCGTTGTTAAAATGAAATCAATGAGGGAGTAGTCTCACAATCTGTGTGATGGTATCAACATACGCGAATAGTTTTTTCTATTCTGGTACATCTTAAAGACAAGACTCGTTAAGGATTTTATCTTTAACGAGTTTTGTCTTTTTTTATTCAAAGGAGGAGCCGTGATGTTTTATCAAAAAAGTATTCAAGATATCTTAAAAGAATGTGATACGCTTTTACTCAATGGCAAAAAAATAGCTTTATCATCTATACAAAAGAACATATCTTAAAACAAAATCAAGATCTTGCAAAAGCAGGTTTACGAGTACTTGCCTTCGGTTATAAAAAATATAACCATGAAAATCTTACTTTAGAAGATGAAAATCATCTTACTTTCATTGGTCTTATTTCCTTAATGGATCCACCTAGAGTTGAAAGTCTAGAAGCTGTACTTCAATGTAAAAAAGCCGGTATTAAACCTATTATGATTACTGGAGATCATGTCATTACCGCTACAAGCATCGCCAAAAAAATTGGCATATTTGAAGAAAACGATTTATATCTAGAAGGTCAAAAATTAGATTTACTAAATAATCATGAACTTGATGAAATTCTCCCTCGTGTTTCTGTTTATGCACGAGTAGCTCCTGAACATAAAATTCGTATCGTTGAAGCTTGGCAAAGAAAAGGTAAAGTGGTGGCCATGACAGGTGATGGTGTCAATGATGCTCCTGCCCTTAAACAAAGTGATATTGGTGTGGCCATGGGAATTACTGGAAATGAAGTGGCAAAAGATGCTGCCAATATGATTTTAATGGATGATAACTTTTCAACGATTGTTCATGCTATTATTATCGGTCGAAATGTCTATGAACATCTTAAAAATTCAATTTATTATTTATTGTCAGGAAATTTTGCGGGGATTCTATGTGTGTTACTTGCTTCTTTATTTATTTTGCCAACACCGTTTTATCCAGCACACCTTTTATTTATGAATTTAATTACAGATTCTTTACCTGCCATTGCGATTGGGATGAAAAAAAATGATCAAAATGTTTTAAAATATCCACCTAAAAAAAAGATGAATCTCTTTTAAATAAAAAATCACTTTTTAGGATTTCTTTTGACGGAATCATTATTGGTTTATGTACGATGGCAAGTTATTATTGTAGTTTAAAAATAAATACACTGGCTGCTTCTACTTTTGCCTTTGCGACAATTTGTTTATCACGTTTACTTCATGGTTTAAGTAGTCGAAATGAAAAACCCATTTATCAAATAGGATTATTTTCAAATAAACAAAGCATTCTTGCTTTTTTGATTGGTACTTTTCTATTACATCTTGTTTTATATATTCCTCTTTTACAAAAAGTCTTTTTAATTGAAAAAGTATCCCTTTTTCAAATGATTCCGATTTATATTTTTTCTCTTCTTTCCTTTTTCCTTATTCAAGTAAAAAAATGTTTTCTATAAAATAGAGAACACTTTTTTCATTATTTAAAAATCTTTCACTCCTTTTCTATGCTATAATAAAAAAACAGGATTTAGGGAGGGATTAGATGGAAAAAGATTTAACACATGGAAATACATTAAAACTGATTATTTCATTTTGTATTCCTTTAATTGGGGGAGCTATTTTCCAACAACTTTATAACGTCGTTGACACAATGATTGTAGGAAGATTTGTCGGCGTAGATGCTCTTGCTGCCGTTGGCTCAACGGGTTCATTAAACTTTTTAATTATCGGTTTTGTTTTAGGACTTGCGGCTGGCTTTGGAATTCCTATTGCACAAGCTTTTGGTGCTAGAGAAGAAAAAAGAATGCTTCAAACCATTATGAACGCATTTTACTTATGCATTTTCTTTTCAATTGTACTTACAATTTTAACCCATTTTACAACGGAAACATTACTTCAATGGATGCAAACGCCCGCTAATATTTTCAAACAATCTTACGATTATATTTCAATTATTTTTTACGGTTTAACATGTACCATTGCTTATAACTTTTTAGCAAGTGTTTCACGTGCTTTAGGGGATAGTAAAACACCTCTTATTTTCTTAATTATATCATCAGTACTTAATGTTATTTTAGATTTATCAATGATTATTAATTTTCATATGGGTGTTCGAGGTGCTGCCCTTGCCACAGTGATTGCCCAAGGAATTTCAGCTGTTTTATGTTTTATTTATATGGCTAAAAAATATCCTAATTTAAGATTTGATCATCATGCACGTTCTGTAAGTTTTCCAATTATCAAAAAACTTATTAATATTGCCGTCCCAATGGCTTTACAATATTCAATTACGGCTGTTGGTGCTGTTATCTTACAAAGTGCCGTTAATACTTTAGGTTCAGCAAAAGTTGCCGCTATTGCTGCTGCCCAAAAATTATCTATGTTCTTTACGCAACCAATGGATATGATGGGTTCTACAATGGCTACCTTCTCTGGACAAAATTTAGGTGCTGGAAAGATAGAGCGTATTTTTAAAGGAATTAAAGAATCTATGTTCCTTGTCATTGGTTATGGTATCGTTGCTTGTATCTTTATGATTTTCTTTGGAAAATACCTTTCATTATTATTTGTTGCCGGTAATGAAACAGGCGTTATTAATGATGCACAACAATTCTTGATTTGCAATAGTATTTTCTATTTTGTTTTAGGTATTCTATTTGTTTCAAGAAACACCATTCAAGGTTTAGGAAAATCCGCACTTACTATGCTTGCTGGGGGTGCTGAATTAGTGGCAAGAGCTTTTGTTGCTTTTGCCCTCGTTGGTAAGTTTGGTTATAATGCCATTTGTTTTGCCAACCCTATTGCTTGGTTTGCTGCTATCATTATTTTGATTCCAACACTGGTTATTTTGATGAACAAATTAAAAAAAGAACATAATTAAAAGATATCGCAATCGCGATATCTTTTTTTACACACGTTTTTTATTTAAACGATTATGGATATTTTGCATTTTTAAATCAAGTTCAGAAATTGTTTTTGCACATTCTTGTAATTCTTCTTTAATATCTTCAGGAACATTATTATCTGTTTTATATTTAAGTTTATGTTCCAAAGAAGCCCAGAAATCCATCGCAATTGTACGAAGCTGTACTTCAACATGAATTGGTTTAGATCCTTCTGATAAGAAAATTGGTACTTCTAAAACAAGATGTAAAGACATATAACCACTTTCTTTTGGATTTGCAATATAATCTTTTACTTCAACTAAACGGATATCATCTTGATCTGTAAGTAATTGTGCTACCTTATAAACATCATCTACATAATTACAAATAACACGAATTCCCGCAATATCATGAATATTTTCTTCTAACGAACGTTCTGTTACAGGAATATCTTTATTAATAGCTTTTTTTAAAATACTTTCTGGCGATTTTAAACGAGATTCGATATGATGAATCGGATTATGATCATGTTTTACTTTAAATTCTGCATCTAATATTTCTAATTTTGTACGAATTTCTTTAATTCCTGCTTCATAAATTTGTTGCATTTTCATTAATTCTGAGACATTTTCATATAAAGTAGTTTTTGCTATTTGATTCACAACATTTTGTTTAATTTTTTGACTTGGTTTCATTTTAACACCTCATCTCTATTAAAGCCTAAAAAAATGAACTTGTCATTAACAAAAGAAAAATCTTTAAAGATTTTTCTTTAAAGATTTAATCACTAAGGTCTTCTCCATTAGAAGCAATAACTTTTTTATACCAATAGAATGAATCTTTTCTAAAACGATCTAATGTTTTTAAATCAAATTCATCTCGATCTACATAAATAAATCCATAACGTTTAACCATACCTTCATGAGTAGAAATTAAATCAATTGCTGACCATGGGCAATATCCCATCATTTCTGCACCATCAGTAATCGCTAATTGAATTTGTTCAATATGTTTTCTTAAATATTCAATTCTGTATTGATCATGAACTTTTCCATCTTCAGTTAATTTATCATAAGCACCTAAACCATTTTCTGTAACAATCATTGGTAAACGATATCTTGAATACATTTCACGAATAGTTGCTCTAAAACCAAATGGATCAATTTCCCAACCAAAATCAGTATGAGGTAGATTTGGATTGGCAGCTCCTAGATAAACACCTTCTTCTATACGTGTTTTTTGTTGATCATGTCCAAATGTTTCTTCGTGGTTTTCATCACACCAAGCAACAGTTGCTGTTGAATAATAGTTGAAACCAATGAAATCTGGATGTCCATTTTTTAGAATTTCCATATCTCCTTCTTCGATATGAGGAGTTGCATTTCTTTTTTCCATAAAAGCCCATGCAAGATGATTATATTCTCCATAAACAGCCATATCTAAGTAAAGCCAGTTACGAATCGCATTTAAGTTTTGAGCAGCTAATTGATCTTCAGGCTTACAACTTGCTGGATAAGCAAGAGAAATATTTGGTGCTGGTCCAATTTTTCCACCTTCTACCATTTCATGGCATAAAGCCATTGCCTTTGCTTGTGCTACTAACATATGATGATTTTGTTGGTAAAGAGATTTATATTTTTCTGGTCCTGTAAGGGTTGTTGTTCCAATAATATCTCCTGATAAAATTAAAACGTTTTGTTCATTGATCGTAAGCCAGTATTTAACACGATCACCAAAATTTTCATACATCACTTTAGCAAAATTAACAAACCAATCAATAGATTCACGTTTTTCCCAGCCACCTCTTTCTTCTAAGGCTTGTGGCATATCGAAGTGGAACATTGTCACTAATGGAATAATATTATATTTTAAACATTCATTAATAACATTATTGTAGAAATCAATTCCTTCTTGATTTACTTCACCTGTTCCTTGAGGTAAAATTCTTGACCACGAAATAGAAAAACGATAAACTTTAAAGCCCATTTCGGCCATTAAAGCAATATCTTCTTTATAACGATGATAAAAATCAGCACATACTGTTAAATCAGATGTCCCTTCTGGTACTTTTTTGATATCTTGAACCGAAGGACCCTTTCCATGTGATAAGTTAGCTCCTTCTACTTGATAAGCAGATGTACTTGCTCCCCAAAGAAAGTCTTTAGGAAATGGTTTTAATTTTTTATGTAACATTCTTTCTTCCTCCTATCATTACCTTTATTATATTCTTAAAACAAAAAAACATCCATATGGATGTTTAGTCAATCAATTCATCAGCCTTGTAATCTCTAAATTTATGATAAACAGGTCCGGCATAAGCAACCATCAATTCGTCATAAACTTTACTTGATAATTTTTCTCCTACATAAAGCATTTCATATTTAACATCTTTTTCTACATATTTAAAGCCCATTTCTTGAAGTCCATTTCTTAAATAAAAATTTTTACGATGAACACGTTGTTTGTAGTTATTATATTTTTCATCTACTTCTTCAATACATAACATAATGGTATGAGGATATCTCTTTTTCAATATTTGTAAAACACTACTTCCATAGCCATGACCTCTTTGAAGTTCATCAATAGCAAGATACAAAACATAGGATAAATTTTGATAGGTAATGACATACGTTAACCCAACCCATTTATCTTGATCATAGATTGATAAAAATTCTCCTTTACCTTTATTGTGTTTTTCTATAAGAGCTTTCCATGGTGCTCTTTCATCTTCAGGAAAAGCACTGTAATAAAGTTGACTTACTTGTTCAATATCATTTTCACTTATTTTCTTTAATTCCATATAATTCTCCTATTTATAGTATTTATCAAAATACGCTTTTAATGATTTTTTGATTGAAATATGATCCAATTTCATAGAGAAAACAAAACGTTCTTTTTCTTTAAATTCATTTCTTAACTCACCGATATGTTTTCTAAACGCTTCATATTGGACAATAATATCGTTTTCTTTCGCAAATTTTTGGATATTGTTTAAAATATTTAAAGAATATCCAACATCAATTAAAAAGACACCATAAAATAAACCTACAAAGAATGAAAACCAAAGATTTCCAGCAAGCCATTCAATTGAATGAATGATATTAGGATGAATTAAAAAATAATAAATCGCACTTAATAAATACCAAAAGAAAGTAAACTTAGGACAAATGATTCCTTGAATATTAAACTTTTCATCACTATAATCCCAAAGCTTTACATGCATTCCTTTGATAAAAATAAGTCCTGCAAAATATTCAATTAAAGTAACCGATAAAGCCATTAGTAAAAAAAGTACCGTCTTTCTTAAATACACTCCATGAATAAATGAAACATTAATATGTGCCAGTAAATAAACGACACATAAACTAAAACCATAAAGTGGTAAATAAGGTCCTACTAAAAAACCAGGATTGATCCATTTTCTTGAAGGATTTGCTTTGGAAAAAAAGCGACGAAAAATAAGTTCTAAAAGCCATCCAGCTAAACTTCCTATAAAAAATATAAACGCTAAAATCAACCATTCTTTCATAAAATCACCTATTTCATTTTATTAAATAATATAGTAATTAGAATACTTTAAACAACCTAAAAAATCAAGTTAAAAAAATAAGGCTTCCGCCTTATAATGTACAAATCATTACTGTCATTGTTCCATCAAAATCAACTTCTTTTTGATCTGAA
>OLSG01000795.1_pt1 | contig 36977 bp, 24 predicted proteins | sample 1673041 | NCBI WGS metagenome assembly OLSG01 (sample SAMEA3136749, study PRJEB25190) | human gut metagenome | reverse complement strand
CGGCGCTCACCGTCGAGGGCGACCTGCCCAGCTCCCTCGCGATCTCCCTGCACGAGGCCCTGCGCTCCAGCATCCTCTGGACCGTATCCCGCTCGTGCCTGGTGAGCCTGCCGTAGGCCCTCGGGACCGCCTTCGCTGCGCCCTTCTTGCTCTTTCCGGACATGGCGTCCTCCGATCTCCCGGGGCCGGCCGATCCGGCCCTCAGGGTATCGGATTCCCATATTCATCCGTACATGTACAGATGAATATGGGAGGTGTTCGGATGAAGTTGATATTCAAGGTCCATATCTATCTGTTCCATCCGGCCGAACGCCCTGTTCCCGAATCATTACCCGTTATCTAAACTGTTGGATTGATTTGGCTCTGTTAGACCATGATTGACATTCTGCCCCAATCATCTTTTTGAAATTGCAAGATAATCGCCCCCTTGCCGGGTTTGAATCCGGCAAGGGGGCGATGTGCTCAAGATCTGTCGGGTCAATCGTGAGGGTCCCATCGCCCAAGTCGATTTGCCGACTATCTTGCCGTCTTCCCGTCGGGCACCGGCGCCTTGACCCTCATCTCGAACGGCAACCCGCCCTTCCGGACGGGCGCCCTGAGGAACGCGTTGACGGCGGTGGACATGGACAGGCCGAGCTCGTCCAGGATGGCCGTGGCCTCCTTTTTGGCCTCCGGGTCGATCCGGATCGTCGTGGCCGGTATATTCGACGGCATGGCTGCACCTTTCCTCGTATATCGCGATGCGACCATTCTACTGTCTCTATGCGGCGGCTTCGGTCCAGTAGTCCATTTAGGGCGGCAGGACGTTGAACATATCATGGATGCGGCTCCTGCACACGCCGTTGGCGAGCTGTCGCGCGACCGTGCGCTCGGCGGTGCCGGAATCGGTCGCCATGAAGGTCCGGCACCACTTGAACCAAGCGAGGTAGGTGCCGAGGTGCTTCGTCGACACGCCCTTAAACGGCTTCATGAAGGTATCGAGGAGCGAATGGACGGTGTTGATCCGGTTGATGGTCCCCTCGGAAGGGTCCTTGGAATCGTAGGCCGTGTGTGCGTCGACCTCGAGCTCCGCGAGGATGTCGACATAGGCGGACGCCTTGTCCGTCGCTACGACGGAAGCGGACGCGATGCGGTCCCTCAGCACGTCCATGGCGCGTTTCCTCGACAGGATGCCTCGTCCCGAGACCTGGAGAAACGTCTCGTTCGAGTCGTTCACGCCGGTCATGACGCAGATCTGCTCGCGCGACAGTCCGCGCCTGTGCACCTGCTTGCCACGATGTCGGGAGTGACGTGGCATCGTAAATGACCCCTTCGTGTGGTTGCCCTTGAACGACTCGGGGAAGTAGGTCTCGTCGAGCTCGCAGCCGCAGCCCCGCCCGGTCTTGAACGAGGGCGAGTAGGCCGAGAGACACTCGATGAGCCTGTGGCGCATGGTGTAGGCGGTCTTGAGGCAGACATGGCAGCGCCCCGCGCATTCGCGCAGGGGCAGCATGAGAACGAAGCACTCGGCATTGGCCATCCAGGTCTCCTTCGGGAGCCTGCTCGTCCCCAGGATGTGCCCGCTGCCCATGCCGAAGGTCCTGCCGCAATCCTGGCAGAGGTAACGCTGCTCGCCGTTCTTTGATTTGCCCTTCTTCACGACCGCGGCGGACCCGCAGCGCGGGGAGCGCTCGGCCTCGTAGGCGGAGCCGGCGGCGTTCGGTCCTGCTGAGGCTCGCGATGTCCCTCTTGAAGGTGATTACCAGGTCCTCGGCGTTCATGCTGCCCCGCGGTCTACGAGGCTAACGATATGGCGCCGTGATGACATATGTATGTCAATCTTGGTCTAACAGAGCCTAACGAAAGTGCATGTCAGGAGTTTCCCTTAGGCATTTTGCGGCTATAGGGACAAGGTCGAACATCGTGTGAACGACATCGCCCGTGTTTGCAACGGTAGCCGTGAACTTGCCGTTTCCAAAATCCATCAGATGGTAGAGGTTGATGGTTAAGTCCTTTTGCGTGGCAATTCTCAGAATCCAGTAAGCGCAATTGTCGCTGCAGGTTGTGGCGTTGTATACGTTCTGAGGCATGAAGTACATGAGCAACAGCGTCTTAGTGCCTCCCGACAGCCTTTCAGGAGGGATAATGCCTAGGATCTTGGTGTCTATTGCGCAGGGTCCAACGACATTGCCTTTATCGATTGATTTAATAATCCTTTGAGCAAAGGCGTCTTGAAACCACTGGGGCGAATAGACGTTATCGAAGTAAACCGACGTATTGTAGATAACGTTTTCCATATCACCATAGTGAATTGTTAACACGTTGGTCCCTTCGGGTTGCTGGTTTGGTGTTCGGTGAGACTGATTGTATCGCACGCATAAGACGGGCGTAATTTGCCAGAAACACATGCGATTGATAACCATTGACAGTCAAGACCTGTATCCAGTGCCCGTATTTGCATGTCCGTACTTGAACCTAAGTTGCTTTGAAGGCCTATGTTTTAGACAATAGTTCCAGGCTAGGCTCTGCGTGGCGGCACGTAAAAGCCGTACTGTGCTTGGGTGGGTAAAAGTCCAAGACGATTAGATATCCGAGAGGATATCGAGCCCGTGCCGGGGAGATAAGGTGAGCCCGCGCCGGGGACTATAGTTCCGGCAACAAATGGGTTTCCGCGAGGATGCCGCGGCTGACGGTCAGTATATTACCGCCCTACACGCTCCTTCCGCGCGTCGCCTGCTCAAACGATTTGCGCCGAATTTTATTCCGCGGGCGGTGAGCCTGTTTATAGACAACGTCACGACCTATAGACGGGTGTCTGGGGGGTATTGCAGCTTGGCTCCCGTCCCCCCAATCTAGTAGACTTGGAAACCGTTGCTAGATTAGGGGGATTTTCCATGAGACGCTCCACGAAACGAATTTCCGGTGCCGCCGCCGCGCTGGCGGTCGCGGCCGCCCTGGCCCTGTGCGGGCCCGCGGCCTACGCCGCCCCCGCCGCCCCGGGCGACGCGCAGGCCCCGGCCGCCGGGGCCCAGCCCGCCGACGGGGGTCCCGCCGCCCAGGCCGACGCCGCCCAGCCCGCCCAGGCCGACGCCTCCCAGCCCGAGGCCTCGCAGGCCGACGGCGCCCAGGCGGAGCCCGCCCGGTCCGAGGCGGCCGCGCCCGTCTCGCTCTCATACTCGGCCCACGTCTCCAATATCGGCTGGATGGGCGCCGTCGCCGGCGGCGAGGTCGCCGGCACGACCGGCAGGGGGCTCCCCCTCGAGGCGCTGCGCCTCGTCCTGTCCGACGCCTCGACCGGCGAGCCCCTCGGCGCCGACGCCATATCCGTCGAGGCCCACGTCTCCAACGTCGGCTGGCAGGCCGCCGTCGGCAACGGCGGCACCGCCGGCACGACCGGCCAGTCCCGCGCCGTCGAGGCCCTGAGGGTCAGGCTGTCCGGGGAGCTGTCGGCCCGCTACACCGTCTGGTACCGCGTCCACTCCGCCGAGTTCGGCTGGCTGGGCTGGGCGTGCGACGGCGCCGACGCCGGCTCGGCGGGCTACGGCCGCGCCGTCCAGGCCGTCCAGGTCGCGGTCCTGCCCAAGGGCGACCCCGCCCCGGGCGACACCGCCACCCCGTTCGTCGACAGGTCCTCCGAGCCCCCCTCCGTCTCCTACCGCGCCCACGTCGCCGGCATCGGCTGGCAGGGCTCCGTCTCGGACGGCGCCGTCGCCGGCACCACCGGGCAGGGCCGCGCCCTCGAGGCCCTCTCGGGCTCCGTCTCCTGGTACGGGCACGGATCCTCCTCCCTCGAGGTGAGGGCCCACGTCTCGAACGTCGGCTGGCAGGGCTGGACCTCGGGGACCGCCGGCACCACCGGGCGCTCCCTAGCGGTCGAGGCGCTCCAGTTCAGGCTCTCCGGCGAGGCCGCCTCGTCCTACGACGTCTGGTACCGCGTGCACTGCTCCGACTACGGCTGGCTCGGCTGGGCCAAGGACGGCGCGTCCGCGGGCACGGTTGGCCTGTCGAAGGCCGTCCAGGCCGTCCAGGTCGTGCTCGTCCCCAAGGGCGGCGCCGCGCCGGGGCCGGCCGGCGGGGCCTTCCGCGGCGCCGGCGAGCGCCTGTCCGGGTCGTCCATCTCCGTCGCCGGCTCGCCGGCGGGCTCGTCGTTCTCGGGCGGGGTCCTGACGCTCGGCTCCGAGAGGGGGCCCGTGCTGGGCTCCGTCGCCGCGACCGTCGACAACCTCGAGTCCGACGGGTCGGTCTGCTACCGCGGCCTGCTGCTGGGCTCCGGCTGGCAGGGGGAGACCAGCTCCGACGGGGCGCAGCTCGGCGCCTCGGGCGGCGGGCTCCAGCTCAAGGCCGTCCGCTTCGAGCTGTCCGGCGGCCTCGCGGAGCGCTACGACGTCTGGTACCGCTCCTGTGACTCCGCGCGCGGCTGGCTCGGCTGGGCGAGCGCCGGCGAGCCCTCCGGCGTCGAGTCCGGCGCCTCGGGCCTCACCGCCGTTCAGGTCGCCCTCGTCGCGAAGGGCTCCGGCGCCCCCGGCCCGGCCGAGGGGGCCTACGTCTCCGGCGCCGCCTCCGGCCCGTCGCTCGTCCTGCAGGGCCATGTCGCCGAGCGCGGCTGGCTGCCCGCGGTGGGCGGCGGCGAGGACGTCGGCACGACCGGCAGGGGCCTCGCGCTCCAGGCCGTGCGCGCCTCCCTCGAGGGGGCGGGCGAGGGGAGCTCCGTCTCCGTCGCGGCCCACGTGGCCGGCATCGGCTGGCAGGACGCCGCCTCCGCCCCCTCCTACGCCGGCACGGTGGGGCAGGGCCGCGCCGTCCAGGCCGTGAGGGTGTCCCTCTCCGGCCCCGTCTCCGAGCGCTACGACGTGTGGTACCGCGTCCACGCGGCCGGCTACGGCTGGCTCGGCTGGGCCAAGGACGGCGAGGCCGCGGGCACCGAGGGGCTCGGCGTCCAGGCAGAGGCCCTCCAGGCCGTCCTCGTCGAGAAGGGCGGCGACGCCCCCTCGACGGGCGACCCCGCCGAGCTCTCCGTCCCCTCGCTCAGCCTCAGGGCCCACGTCTCCGGCGTCGGCTGGCAGCCCGCCGTCGGCAACGGCGGCACCGCCGGCACGACCGGCCAGTCCCGCGCCGTCGAGGCGATCGCCGCCGAGGTCTCCTCGCCGGTCTCCGGCGGCCTGTCCTACAGCGCCCACGTCTCCGGCGTCGGCTGGCAGGACGAGGTCTCGGGCGGCGCCGTGGCGGGCACCACCGGCCAGGGCAGGGCGGTCGAGTGCGTGAAGATGCGCCTGACCGGCGACCTCTCCGAGTACTACGACGTGTGGTACCGCGCCTACGTGCAGGACTACGGCTGGCTCGGCTGGGCCAGCGACGGGGCCCGCGCCGGCACGACCGGCATCGGCTACCGCGTAGAGGCGCTCCAGGTCCGCGTCCTCGCGAAGGGCTCGGCGGCCCCGGGCCCGACGGACGGCGCGTACAGGGACCGCCCCTTGCATCCGAATTCGGTTGTTCTCAACGTCCCTTGTACAATGCAGAACCCCGAGCTTCCGACTGGCTGCGAGTCCGTTGCATTGACCAATGCGCTTAACTATTACGGATTTGGTTTGGGTAAAACCGTCATTGCAGACGCGTATATGCCTAGGAGCAGTTGGGATTTTGTTACGGCGTTTTGGGGCAATCCTCATAGCGCTTCGAATGGAAACTGCATATCTGCTCCCGGACTGACCAACACCGCGAATTCTTTCTTGATTAGCAGTGGTAGTAGTTTGCGAGCCTACGATGTGACCGGTACTGGTTTCTATGACCTTTATTCGTACTTGGAAGCTGGACATCCCGTTATTATTTGGTCAACGATAGGTATGCAAAACCTGGGAAGTTGCTATGCGACTCAGGCTTACGGCGGAAGGGTTTATAGAACCTATACCAACTCTCACACCGTTGTCTTAAGAGGCTTTAATCGCTCCCTAGGTACCGTTTACATTGCTGATTCACTCGCTGGCTATGTCTCTAACTCAGCTCAGCGCATTGCCTCGCTATACTCGCAAAGAGGAGCTCAGGCGGTCGTCATTAAATAGGCGCCGTCGAAGTCGAAGGAAGGTGGAATCGTGAAGCGTCTCTTAGATGTGTCCGTTTCTATACTTGTGGTTATCGCGCTGTTCATGAGTCAATCATGGGCCGTGACTGCTGCATATGCCGATTATTCAATTGACGGATCTGATGATTCAAACAGCTTTCATCTTGAAGGCTCTACTTCCAATCAAGCTGAGCCTATCTCTGGGGGGCAAGAATCGGATGCTGGCTCCGTAGATAGCGAGCCTCAAGACGCGCAGCAGGTCTTATCGGGGGAGACTAACGAAGCCGCTGCCGCTGATTCTGCCTCCAACGATCAGCTCACCGTCAAAAACGTTAGTGTTTCTGCCCATGTGCAGAATATTGGCTGGATGGATCCGGTTAGTTCGGGTAAGGTTGCCGGAACCACGGGTAGGGGCTTGAATCTTGAGGCACTAAAAATCTCACTTGAAGTGGATGGAGCCACCTCTCAAGAACAGATTGCAAATGCCATATCCGTCGAGGCCCACGTCTCCAACGTCGGCTGGCAGGCCGCCGTCGGCAACGGCGGCACCGCCGGCACGACCGGCCAGTCCCGCGCCGTCGAGGCCCTGAGGGTCAGGCTGTCCGGGGAGCTGTCGGCCCGCTACACCGTCTGGTACCGCGTCCACTCCGCCGAGTTCGGCTGGCTGGGCTGGGCGTGCGACGGCGCCGACGCCGGCTCGGCGGGCTACGGCCGCGCCGTCCAGGCCGTCCAGGTCGCGGTCCTGCCCAAGGGCGACCCCGCCCCGGGCGACACCGCCTGTCCTTTTAAGAGCCGTAGCGATGAACCTGCCTCAATCACTGTTCGCTCACATACGTCGAATATTGGTTGGATGTCGCCCGTAGGCGGCGGATCTGTTGCCGGGACAACTGGTAGGGGCCTCCCCATGGAGGCGCTTGAGGCTCAGCTTGGCTGGTATGGTCACTCGGGCTCCATTGAGCTTCGTGGCCATGTTTCTAATGTCGGCTGGCAACAGTGGTCTGAGGGGCACTGTGGAACGACTGGTAAGTCTCAGCGTCTCGAAGCCGTTCAGATTCGTCTAACCGGTGAGGCAGCTGAAAAATATGACATTTGGTACTGTGCTCATGTCTCGGGTATAGGCTGGCTCGATTGGGCTTGTAATGGAGCTGCCGCTGGTTCTGCCGGTAAAGGCAAGGCTATCGAAGCGGTAAAGGTAATCCTTGTGGAGAAAGGCGGAGCAGCGCCTGGCTCTTCGAGCAAGGTCTTTATCGGCGATCTAGATGCTGTTGCGGTTTCCGGATCCGCCGTTTCTGGGGAGAGTCTTGGCTTATCTTCTGGTCAAAAGGCTACGATTGGAGGCAAGGGCGCCAAACTGCTGAACTCCATTGCCTTAAGCGTTGCAGGCCAAACTGATGACGGGTCAATTTCCTATGCCGTTATGGATGCATATTCAGGCTGGGGTGCTTCCGAATCGGATGGCGGCGCCGCCAAGGCGGTATCCGGCGCACCCATTAAAGCGATAAAAATGTCGCTGAGCGGCCAGCTTGCTGCCAATTATGACATTTGGTATCGAGTATACGATTCCGGTAATGGCTGGACGGGCTGGACGTCAAATGGTCAGGCATGTGGCGTTTCTGGTGGTTCTTCCGGTTTGTGCGGCATAGATGTTGCACTTGTTCGTAAGGGTCAACCTGCCCCTGGTTCTACCGGTAATGCATTTACCGAAACGTCGGGAATCGGTCTTGTATCCCAGGCGCACGTTGCTTCTGCGGGCTGGTTGGCTCCCGTTGGCAATGGCGAAACTGCCGGCCAGACGGGCATGTCTCGTTCTCTGCAGGCGTTGTATATTTCGACGCAGGGCATCGATGCCTCCGTTGAAGTGTCAGCACACGTTGCGAATATCGGTTGGCAGCCATACGTTTCGGGTGCTTCCTATGCTGGCACTGTTGGCAAGGGCCTCGCAATTCAGGCGGTTAAATTAAGGCTCACTGGCAACGACTCGTCAAAATACAATATTTACTACCGTATTCATGCGGCGGATTATGGTTGGCTTGGTTGGGCTAAAAATGACGCCGCAGCTGGCACCGTTGGGCTGTCTAAGCAGGCCGAGGCAATTCAAATTAAGTTGGTTGGCAAGGGTTCGTCCGACGCCCCCGTTCAAGATCATGCTGCGTTGATCCAGCTTCCTGGGCTATCCGCTAAGGCAAATTGCTCCGGTCTTGGCTGGCAAGCGTCTGTTGGCAATGGCGGTGTTGCCGGAACGGTTGGGCAGAACCGTGCCATGGAGGCAATGCAACTGTCCCTTTCCGATAGTTCCATGAACGGTGGCATTTCGTATTCCGCCCACGTATCCAATATCGGCTGGCAATCTGCTGTCTCAGATGGAGCCACAGCGGGAACCATTGGACAGGGACAACAAATCCAAGCTGTGAAGATTAATTTGACTGGTGACGTTTCGAATTACTTTGATGTCTGGTATCGCGTCCACGTGTCAAATTACGGATGGCTTGGCTGGACCAAAAATGGATCATCGGCGGGCACCACGAAGCTTGGCATTCCTGTTCAGGCATTACAGGTAAAGATTGTTCCCAAGGGCGCTTCCGCACCAGGCTCTACGTCTGATTCGTATTTTGAGACCTATCGTTATATGGGGTATCAGACCCCGGGATCTTATCCAAAGGTTAGTTGCAATAGCGTGCAGCTTCCTTCGTATTGCACCGGTTACTTTACGTATGTCACGCCTTCTCGAATTCCTTACAACGCTTCGCGACAGGATTGCATCAACGCATTCGTCCAGCGTGCTCGTGAATATATCGGGACGCGTTATATCGAGCCTTGGTCTTCTTGGCCGGGGGATGCGGTTGATTGTTCGGGCTTAGTGCTGCAATGTCTGTATGCGACTGGCATGGATATGGGTTGGTATAACCCGTATAACCATCGTTGGTTGCCCGAGCAAACCTACAACTCCATGAATTGGTATCGCAACAACACGTTTATGCCGGTTAGCACTTCTGCTATGCAGAGGGGAGATGTGGTCTACTACCAGGGCCATATTGGAATCTATATCGGAAACGGTCGAATCATTGATTCGTGGCCTGGGATCGGTGTGACCGAGCGCTCGGTCAATGCTCCAGGTCGTGTAATCGGTGCCGCTAGGCCTTTCGCATAGAGTCTGTTGAGGCGCTCCGTTGCAGGAGCGCCTCTTTTTGACTGTGTGCTAACTGGTGCTTTCCTAAGCTTTAAATGCCTGTATGGAAGTGCGGTAATATAGCTAGTATTCGTTTCTTTATCTGTGGTTACTGTCTCGGGGGATATGCATGAAACGTCTTAAAGCGTCTGCTGCTTTGGTTTGTACGCTATTGATGGGCTGGTCGCAAATCATTCAGCCTTACAGCGCGTATGCGCTGTCGGTCCAGGCCGCCGCTGCTTCGCAGTCGGTCTCGCAAACATCGAACGAGTACGAATCTCAAGGTGCAAGCTCTCAGGGAGCGCAGGACGATGCCTCGGGTTCTCAGGGTGTAACCGAATGGTATGGTGACGATGCAAATGCTGCTCGTCCTGATGGGGGTGTAGACTCTGATTCAGGCGAACAGCCTGGAATTGGCATCGAAGAGTCTCGTGTTGACGAGTCAAACGGTGAAGCCCCAACCGATGATTCCACTGAAATGAATTCCTGCGAAGCCGACTCTTTGGAACCGAACTCTTGGCGTTTCGAAAACGGCGTGCTTATCGATTCTGACAATGGCGACATCGATGCGCAGTCTTTAACTGACGATCCTTTGCCCAATGGCGCTGTTGCGCGCGGCATCGATGTCAGCAATCATCAAGGAACTGTTGATTGGAATAAGGTTAAGGCCGCGGGGATTGATTTTGCCATTCTCAAGGTCGGTCCGGTTTACGGAAAACCTGACGATTCTTTTGAAAAGAACGCTGCTGAATGTGAACGCCTCGGCATTCCTTATGGCGTGTATTACTACTCCTACGCCCGTTCTGTAGAGGATGCCAATAAAGAGGCCGACAGGACACTTGCTTGGCTCGGCGGCCATCATCCGTCGCTTCCCGTTTATTATGATCTTGAGGATAGCTATATCTTGCAAGATCCGGATTTCAGCAAGGATAAGCTTACCCAGATTGCGCAGGCTTTTTGCAACCGTATGGAGGCCGTTGGCTTTAAGTCGGGTATCTATGCGAACCTTAACTGGCTTAACAACTACCTGAATTCTCCGTCGTTGAGCGGTTATGACCATTGGGTCGCTCAATATAATTGGCGTTGCGATTATGCTGGCAGCTACAGTTTCTGGCAGTATTCAAGCAGTGGCAATGTCCCGGGCGTCAACGGACGCTGTGACATGAACTACTGCTTCAACGGTTCTCTTCTCAACGTAGATGACAGCAAGATGCATATTCAGTATGAGGCGCATGTCTCGAATATTGGCTGGATGAGCAGCAAGCGCGACGGATCTACGGCTGGCACAACGGGGCAGTCTAAATCAGTGGAGGATCTTAAGGTCAGCATCTTGAATCCCGTTGAAGATGGCTCTGTGCAAATTAACGCCAATGTAAGTGGCGTCGGCTGGCAGGGCTGGGACACCCCCTCGGCCTCCGAGGGCGGCACCACCGGCCAGGGCCGCGCCGTCGAGGCCGTGCGCCTGAGGCTCACGGCCTCCCTCGCCAAGGACTACGACGTCTACTACCGCGTGCACGCCTCCAACATCGGCTGGATGGCCTGGGCCAAGGACGGCGAGGAGGCCGGCACCACCGGTATGTCATGCTCTCTCGAGGCCGTCCAGATCAGGCTCGTCAAGAAGGGCGACGCCGCCCCCTCGTCCGACGGGGCCAACGTCGACTACGCCTTCAAGAAGAAGCCCATGTCCCTGACCTACCGCGCCCACGTCTCCAACGTTGGCTGGCAGGGCGCCGTGTCCGACGGGGCGACCGCCGGCACCACAGGCCGCGGCCTCGCCCTCGAGGACCTCAAGCTCTCGCTCGACAGTTCCGACTACTCAGACGGCTCGTGCGTCCAGATCGACGCCCACGTCTCGGGCGTCGGCTGGCAGGGCTGGGACACCCCCTCGGCCTCCGAGGGCGGCACCACCGGCCAGGGCCGCGCCGTCGAGGCCGTGCGCCTGAGGCTCACGGCCTCCCTCGCCAAGGACTACGACGTCTACTACCGCGTGCACGCCTCCAACATCGGCTGGATGGCCTGGGCCAAGGACGGCGAGGAGGCCGGCACCACCGGTATGTCATGCTCTCTCGAGGCTGTTCAGATTAAGCTCATTAAGAAGGGTACCTCCCATCCTGATACATCGGGCTATCCCCATCTTGAAATACCTACGGTGACGTATTCCGCTCAGGTGAAAGGTGCTTGGCAGAATTATGTCCCTGCCGGAGAGGTGTCCGGTACGACCGGTCAGGGAATTCCCATCACCGGGTTTTCGGCTAAAACTACTTCATCTGTTGCCGGCGGGATTGCTTATCAACTGCATCTTTCGAATGTAGGCTGGACTTCTGGCAAGACAAACGGGGAGCAGCTTTCGTCTACCGCTGAATCTAATTCGGTTGAGGCTATTAAAATTTCTCTTTCTGGTGACTTAGCAACCTATTTTGATGTTTGGTATAGGGTCCATGTCGATAATGTCGGCTGGCTTGGTTGGACTAAAAATGGTGCCGTTGCCGGTAGCACTGGCTATGGGACGCATGTCCAAGCTGTTCAAGTTCGACTTACAAGGAAGGGCGCCAATGCCCCCGGGAGCACCGTTTCGCCATGTTTGCTTGGGCAGCCTTCTGCGTTTGCAAATCCTATGCAGAAGAAGATTGTTGATCTTGCCCGACAGGTACCGTCTCCTGGCCCGGGATTGTGCTCCGAGTGGATTGCAGATATCTACGAGCGTGCCGGATTTAGGAACGTCCATACAGATGCCTGCGATTACTACTGGGATTATTGTAAATTCACCGATTATTCTCAGCTGAAAGTTGGAATGGTCATTGCCGTTCCTTCGCATACGCATACCCGCATGGGCAGCATTTACGGTCACGTTTGTCTCTATATTGGCAATAACCAGGTTATGGATAATGTCGGTCAGATCAGGACGCTCGATATGGCGTACTGGTTGGATTATTATTCCACCTCATATAAGCCAAAGTGGGGTTGGTATGACAACGTGCCGCTTGCATAGCTGATCGAAAGTCATGCCTTCGCACAGGTTCTAGCAGTTACTCTGGTTAAAAACGAACGGGTCGTTTTGCAACGGTCCGTTCGTTTCTATTTAAGTGCCATTCACGTTTTCGGTATTAAAGCAATTGCCGAAACGATAAATAATGATGCTAAAGATGGTCGATTGATGGGGAAGTCGAATGAAAAAGACGCAACGACTGCTAGCAACGGCAATGACGCCATTACTGATTCTTCATTGTCTTCTGACGCCCCTTTCTGTCTGGGCTGATTCTTTACCGGTGCAGCCGGAGTCTACTGATTATTCCAATAGCGCCGCCAGCAGCTCGGAAGACGAGAGTTTCGTCCTAAATGATGAACAGCAGGGGGTTGAAGTCGAGCAGCCGACTGTGTCAGACAATGATTCTCCCTCATCCGTTTCTAGCGAGTCTGCTTCCAATGCGACTGATTCGCCGAAACCCGAAAATGATGTATCCGCTGTCTTTGGTTCTGTTTCATACCAGACTCATGTACAGGATATTGGCTGGCAGGCTCCCGTTTCAAATGGAATGACGGCTGGCACAACAGGTCGTGCTAAGCGCGTTGAAGCCCTCAAGATCAATCTGCTTTCACAAGATGGCACCCCTTTGGGGAATGACAGCATTTCGGTCCAATCACACATTTCCGGGATCGGCTGGGAGCCTCAGCCGGTGGGTAACGGGCAGACATCTGGAACAGTTGGACAGTCGCGAGCCATCGAAGCGATCAAGCTATCTTTGTCGGGCGGTCTTTCTGACTCGTATGACATTTGGTATCGCGTTCATTCTGCAAATGTTGGTTGGCTTGGCTGGGCCTCAAATGGTGAGCCTGCTGGAACACAGGGCTATGCTTATCAGATCGAAGCTATTCAGATAAAGGTGCTTCCAAAAAATGCTCAAGATGCGCCAGCGCGAGGCGATGCCTTTAGGGACCATTCCCAGGAACCGCCTACTGTTTCCTATCGATCTCATATCTCCAATGTTGGATGGATGGGTGTTGTCGCGGACGGAAAGACATCGGGGGTCATTGACTCAAGAAATGCAATCGAGGCACTGTCGCTTAGTGTTAATTGGTATGGCCACGGAGGCTCTATTTCCTCTCGCGCGCACGTCTCTGGCATTGGTTGGCAAAGCTGGTCTTCAGGTACTGTTGGCACGACCGGGCAGTCTCGGTCAGTTGAGTCCGTTCAGTTTAAGCTCAATGACGAGATATCTGCAACTTACGACATTTGGTACCGTGTGTATGCTTCCAAATTGGGCGGATGGTTGGGCTGGACGTCCAACGGGTCTCCTGCGGGCTCGGTGGGGAAGGGTGCCGCCATTCAGGGTATTCAGGTTATGTTGGTCGAAAAGGGCTGCTCTGCTCCTGGAGATACAGCGAATCATTTTATTGGAGCTACGGATGTTCTGAGTGGCAGTTCGTATGGCCTTAATGGCAATAGCTTGGGCACTGTGCAGGGTAAAACGATTTTAATGGGTTCCGAGAGCGGCTCTGAGCCTTTAACATCGCTTTCTATTTCGTTTGATAATCAAGAGACTTCAGGTTCAATCGGTTATTCAGGCTGCTATGAATTTAGTGGATGGAGCGGAGTTGTTTCTGACGGTGCCGCGCTCAATTCTAAAAATGATGGCCGTACTTTGAAGGCCGTGAGATTGACTCTTACTGGTGATTTGTCTAATGCCTATGACGTTTGGTACCGGTGTTTTGACTCCAAAAAAGGATGGCTTGGCTGGGCGTGTAATGGCGCGGATGCGGGGGCAACGATACCGGGTTCATTCCTTAAGGCTGTCGAAGTAAGGATTATCAGTAAAGGCAGTGGCGCTCCCGGAGTAACGGACGGAGCATTTGTTTCCGATACTTCCGCCGATTGCGCTCATGTTGTTTATCAGGCCCATTCCGCTAGCCGTGGGTGGTTTCCATCTGTTTTAGATGGGCAGGATGCCGGCACAACGGGAAAATCGCTTTCGCTTCAAGCTCTGAATGTGGTGCTGGCCGGTGTGGATGATGATTCTCTGGTTGAGGCACGAGCTCATGTTGCCAATATTGGTTGGCAGGAATGGCGGTCTGCCGGTTATGTTGGGACCGTTGGACAAGGATTGGCCATTCAGGCTCTTGAGCTGCGCATTAATGGTCCCCTCGCGAATCAGTATGACATCTACTATCGAGTTCATTCGGCTGGTTATGGTTGGTTGGGTTGGGCCAAAAACGGCGATTCCGCTGGAACTACCGGGTTAAATATCCAGATAGAAGCTGTCCAAATTAAGCTTGTCGCGAAGGGCGGGAATCCTGGCTCATCGTCTGCGCCCGCATTTATCTCTGCTCCAGCTCTAACGCTCCAGGCGCATGTCGCCACGCTTGGTTGGATGAATCCCGTTGGCAACGGTGGTGTTGCGGGCACAACCGGCAGATCGCTTGCTATTGAGGCGCTGAAGTTGAATGTCTCCAGTAGCGTATCAGGCGGTATTGAGTACTCCGCCCATGTACAGGATGTGGGCTGGCAAGGTTGGACTTCCAATGGGAATGTCGCTGGCACAGTAGGCTGCGCAAAGCGTATCGAGGCTCTTAAGATTAAGTTGACCGGTGATTTATCGAACTACTTTGATGTTTGGTATCGAGCATATTGCCAAGACTTTGGGTGGCTCGACTGGACCTCAAATGGGCAGCCTGCGGGTACGTCTAGGATAGGCTGCAGAGTCGAGTCTGTTCAAGTGAAGATTGTTCCCAAGGGCGCTGGTGCTCCCGGTTCTACTGCGCGTCCGTTTACTGACCAGCCCTTGTTGCCGGCAGATATGATGACTATGCTTAATCGAGCTAATAGATATTCGAGCAGCACAAGCTGGCTCATTATGGTTGACAGGCAAGCATGCCGCCTTGGAGTTTTTCGTGGACAGCGCGGGTCGTGGAGTTACGCTCAATACTGGACTTGCTCTACCGGCGCCCCTAGTACTCCAACGCCTACGGGTGAGTATACCGTCACCGGCAAGGGCTACTCGTTTGGACATGGGTATACCTGCTACTACTACACGCAGTTTTACGGTGACTATCTGTTCCATTCAATACCGTACTACCAGGGAACTTTTAATCCCATGGACAGCCGAATGGGAATGCATGTTTCACAAGGCTGCGTGCGTTTGCCCATTGATCGCGCTAAATGGATTTGGGATAACGTGCCCCTTGCTACCAAGGTGGTAATCTACTAACTATTCCCGTAAGCGGTGAGAGCTTGTTAGAGGGCCCTTTCCTGTTGCCGTAGTCTTGGCAACAGGAAAGGGCCCTTGCCGTTGGATTAGGCTCCTTTTTCTTCGTTCACCTAATTAGTGACATTAATGAAGCTAACTCCCGATAGTATGGTTATTGACGACCGTCTATCTAGGAGGCGATTCTTTTGAAAAGGCAATTTAGAGCATTTATTGTTCTGATTTCCTGCTTCATGACGATGCTGCTTTTGAGCCCTTTGGCTTGTTGGGCAGATCAAAATGTTGGTTCCAACGAATATGAATCCGTTCCAGAGACCCAATCCGACCCCTCGGATCAAACTGCTGCTGTAGCCGATGAAACGGCGCCTTCGATTGATGCTACCGTGGAGCCCAAAGAGGCGGCCCCGGACGTCAGCTATAAATCTCACATTTCAGGCATTGGTTGGGAGCCGACGTTTACATCGAATGGCTCGACCTCTGGCACAACAGGCCAGTCCCGTAGGCTTGAAGCACTCAGGGTTTCCCTCCCTAATTCAGAAGACCTTGGTATCGAATACCGCTCTCATGTTCAAAATGAAGGCTGGCAGGATTGGGTTTCTAATGGAGCCGTCTCCGGCACAACGGGAAAGGGCCTTCAGATTGAAGCCGTCGAGCTCAAGCTGACGGGCAACAGGGCGGCTTCTTATGACCTGTATTATCGCGTTCATGCTTCTAATTTCGGCTGGCTTGGATGGACTTCAAATGGGTCGACTGCGGGAACCACCGGTTGGTCTTATGCCGTTGAAGCAATACAGATCGTCATTGTAAAAAAGGGTGACGCGGCGCCCGGCGATACTGCTGGTGCCTATGTCCCATATGTCTTTAATTGCTCTCTTTCTCAGGTTGGGGAGACGACTAAAGTAACCCTGAATATTCCGCAGATCGAGGATATAAAACGACTCGGGATCGCTGATTCGATAAAGGTGGCAGGCTCCATGTCGTATGGAGGGAGGGTCACCCGTTCCGTCTCAAGCACGATTGCACTCGGAGATCTGGGCTCTAGCTCCAGTGAAATTGAATTTAGCGATTATGGTCCGTTTGACGTTACGTTGCAGTATTTGAAGAACGGAAACATCGTTCAAGAGGACCATCAGTCAATTGGCATTTCTGCGAGTGAGTACAACCTTGCCCCTTTGAGTGCTTCTTTCCCCGTTGTTCTCTATTCGCTATCTTTCTGGGATATCAGTACCTCTTCTGCTGGAACGACCGTTCCGTCAATTGTAATGCTCGATCGTCCAAGTGCCTATAACTGGAACTCGCTTCCATCCGGGATGTACGGTCTTCCGTATCTGACTCATGAGGAGAATGCTTCTAGTTCGAGCTATCAGGCGTTCGCGGATTATGTCGCTGCTCTCTACAAGATCAATCCCAAGGCAAAGTTCAATCTGTATATCAATGACATCACCTGTTCGTTGATCCATAGGATGATTTACGCCAACAAGATTCCCGCAGGCCAATACTCCATTCGGCTGTTGTCCGATGGATCCGCCACGTATGTCTTTACCAACGAAGCCTTTGACGTTAAGGATCCAGATTCTAAGCAAGCGGAGCTGATTACTTTATGGAACGCCGCCAAGAATAAGGAATACGAAACCGGTGAGGTCTCAAAGTCGTATAGCGATTATCACGATCACTGGGATTCTATGTATGCCGTGCTGAGTATTGAGCCTGGCACTCAGTGGTGGATGACTCGAACGAATCTGTTTACGAGTGGTGACGATAATGCCTTTGCGAATAAGATCGCGTCCGATCCCGGCGTTAAGAAGGTGAATGTTTCGGGCATGCTTACGAGCCTGCAGAATAGGGGAGAGGATACAGTCCAAGCGTTTAAGGCGCTGTACAACTTTAACGATGGCTATTTTGATGCGGCGACTCAGCAGGGCAAAAAGGTAATGATGCTGCTTGGAACGTACGTTTCTTACGAGCAGAATTTTGACGACTATGCCAACTTGACCGAAGTTATCTATGGCGATGACTATTTGTATTATTACAAGGGGCATCCAAACACACCGACGGGTATGTATCCCCAAAAGCAGGAACAGCTTGACCGTCTTGGCATTACCGATGTCGATTCTTCCGTCGCTGCAGAGCTGATCCTCTTCTTTAATCCGGAGATCGGTCTGTCTGGTTATGGGTCTAGTACGTATAACTCGGCCAGTGCCGATGCTGCTGGTGGACTTTGGAATTCCACAAAGGCCGAGGCCTTGAAGCCGGGTGCCGTCATCGATTATTCCATTATGGATTGGTTTGCTTCTCCGATTACCGAAGACACGGATGCTGCTATCAGATCCCTTTGCAAACAGGGAGACTCTTGCTATCTCGTAGAGTTTTCGGATTCCATACTTGCTTCGGCAAATTACGACTTTGCTATCTATTCGCACAATAGCGGTGCTCTGACTTATTTCAAGAAGGGCGAGTCGGGCTATGATGTTGTTAAGGTGTCACGAGGCCCTCTTGACGTCTTGGCAACTTCGCATGTTTCAAATGACGGCTGGCAATCGGCCTCTAAGGGTGGAAATGCTTCCGGTACCGTTGGGCAGTCAAAAGCCGTCGAGGCTATTACTCTCAATCTGCAGAATGCTCCCTATGATGGTGCATTGGAGTACAGGACACATGTTTCCGATTATGGCTGGCAGGGCTATGTGAAGGAGGGGAAAGTTTCTGGTACTACGGGCCAGAGCAAGTCTGTCCAGGCTATTCAGATTCGCCTGACTGGTGAGATGGCCAATCACTATGACGTTTATTATCGAGCTCACGTTCAGGATAAGGGATGGCTCGGTTGGGCCTGCAATGATCAAGTTGCCGGAACGACCGGTTTCGTTTTGAGGCTAGAGGCATTTCAGGTCGTTTTGGTCGAAAAGGGTTCGCCCGCTCCTGGGGATACGAGTCAGCCCTCTATTCAGAGAGCGTTTTCAATCAAGGCACATGTTTCAAACCTTGGTTGGCAGTCGCCTGTTTACGAAGGCATGACCGTTGGCACAACTGGCCGAAATCTTGCTGTTGAGGCGTTGACGATTAGCAAGCCTGACCTAGGGTATTCCGGCGGCATCGAGTATCGAGCTCACGTTCAAAATATCGGCTGGCAAAAGTGGGTCAAAAATGGAAAGGTTGCCGGTACTACGGGGAAGTCTCTTGCTGTTGAGGCTGTTGAAATAAAACTGACGGGAGATCTTGCCAAGCATTATGACGTTGTCTATAGGGCACACGTTCAAAGCAAAGGTTGGCTAGACTGGGTTAAATCGGGCGAGTGTGCTGGTACAACTGGTGAGGCTCTGCATCTAGAAGCGCTTGAGGTTAGGCTGGTTGAGAAAAGCTAAATATAGATCCAATTTGCCTATATACCAACGCTAATGAAGTGGGGGTGAATTGATGGGGTTGTAGTCCCCTCAATTCACCCTCCTTAGTTGCAAGTTATTTGAAAGAGACAAACCGTGCTAGACTTTATCCTTTGTGTAAGGATTTCGTTTCGGCCTCTTTCATTAAGTCGTCATCATTAATTTCTATTGGGTGAATTAAGGTGAAGTTTGGTAATCATGAATTTGCTTTATACGGTTGATAACAATTTTGTCCCACAGTTGGCCGCCAATATTTGCTCGGTTGTTTCAAATCATTCCGGTATTCAAGACATTACTTTTCATGTCTTCTCTAATGGCATTACAGAGGATAACCAGCGTTTGCTCCAGGAGATGGTGACCGAATACAACCAAAACCTTGTATTTTATGATATTTCGAACTTCAAAGATGCTCTCGGGTTTGATTTTGATACATCGGGATGGAATGAAATAGTTCTTGCTAGGCTTTTGATGGCACATTTTCTACCTAATGAGATCGAAAGAGTTATTTACCTCGATGGCGATACGATTGTTCTTGGGGATATTGCTCTTCTTTGGAATCAAGATCTTAAGGGTTGCGTGGTTGGAATGGTTCCCGAGCCAACGGTCGGCCCATCTCGACTTAATGATTTAGACTTAAATGGCTGTCTGTACCACAATGCTGGCGTGTTGCTCGTTGATTTAAAGCAATGGAGATCAACTTGTTGCGAAGATCAATTATTGGATTATTGCGAGCGCCGCTCAGGACGCTTGTTTGCGAATGATCAAGATGCTCTAAATGCAGTACTTAAAGATAAGATTTGCAGTTTATCCCCTGCGTTCAATTATTCCAATATCTTTGACTACTATCCGTTTATATTCTTAAACTCGTTAATGCCGGGCTTTTCGGATGAAAACAGTTTTAATACCGCAAGATCGAAGCCCATCGTTGTCCATTATCTCGGCGAAGAGAGGCCATGGCGGCGGGGGAATACTCATCGCTTCAATAATGAGTATCACTTTTATTTATCAGAAACGTTCTGGAAGGACGCGAAAGATGAAGATGGTTGGGGCGCTTATTTTCTTGCTTGGCGGACTTTTAATTTCCTAACCAGGCCTTTTCCTCAGCTTCGTTATAAAGTGATCAGCGGGTTGATTCCCGCATTTCTTAAATATCGTGCCTCGCAAAGAAATAAATAGGATTATGGATAAAATCAAAGACAAGTCTGTTTGCATTGTTTTACCCACATATAACGGCGGAAAGTATTTGGCCAAACAGCTTGATAGTATCTTGGAGCAAACTTGGCCTAATTGCTCCGTCTATATTCGTGATGATGGTTCAACGGATGAAACTGTTGAAATTGCACAATGGTACTGTCGGTCAAACTCCAGCATTCATTTAATTCAAGATTCAATCGGTAATCTTGGGTGCCCAAATAGTTTTTATGAAATTATCAAACGGGTTCCCGAATATGACTACTATGCATTTGCCGATCAGGATGATATTTGGAAGACCGATAAAATTGAACGGGCAGTCAGGGCAATTGAAAATAGTGGAGACAAGGTGCCGACTGTCTACTTTTCTTCCTTTTCATATGTAAACGAAGATGGCGAGACGATACGCGAGTCGGCTCCGCAGGACAAGTACCTCTCTTTTCATAACACCTTGTTTTATACTCCCGGACTAGGCTTCACGATAGTATTTAATCGCCTTGCCTGCAGGGCCTTTATTCTTGAGGTAGATCCAGGGAATGAAATGCATGATCGCTGGCTGATTCGGTGTGCTTCGGCATTTGGAAAGGTATTGTTTGATTCCGTCTGTACGGCTTCACATGTTCGTCATTCCTCTGCGGTCACGTCTGGAGATAATCGTTATTTTGATCTTTTAAAGACCTATTTTAAGGACGAGCTATTTGGTGATAGATCGAAAGATGAGAGTAAAAAGTTAAGCCATTTTTCTGCGGTGTTTTATGATGAGCTTAGTTTTGAGCAGAAACATGAGCTTGATATTTTCACCAATGATGATGGGATTATTTCAAGACTTAGGAAAGCATTTTTCCCAAAGCGTCTGCGACCTACTTTGATTTCTGATTTACTTCTTCGCGTTTTGTTTTTATTCAACAAGGCCTGATGATCCACTGCTGGAGTGATTGTGTCTAATAGAAAAACGAAAGAACTCTCTGTTGAGCAGAGTCTTGTTTGGAACAGCGTCGGCTCGATGGTGTATTTGATTTGCAACTGGCTGATTACTGTTCTTGTGGTGACACTTGGTTCCGACATTAGCATGTCTGGTAGCCTTGCTGTGGCTATGTCTGTTGGTAATATTTTTGCGACCATTGTTTTGCTTAGAGCGCGCCCCGTTCAGGTTTCTGAGAGCTATTCTGATTTTACGACTGGGAATTTTATCGCTCATAGAATCGTTGCAACAATACTTGCCTGTGTAATTTGCTTCTTCTATTGTTTAGTCTCTGTTGCATTCAACGATTGGGCAGTTGTTGCTGTTTATTGCCTATTTAAAGCTGGTGATTCATTTGTCGATGTTCTTCACGGTGTGGATCAGGTAAACAACAGATTGGACATTGCGGCTATCTCTCAAATAGTTCGTGGCGTAGGAGTTCTAGTCTCCTTTTCGTTGTGCTTGTTGCTATTTGATAACTTGGTAATAGCCGTTGCTTCAATGGCTTTTGTTACCATAGCTGTTGTGCTTACATATGATTTTAGAATGACAAAACGGTTTTGTGCCGTTATACCTGATTTTGATTTTACTTCCCTTATCAAATTGTCGCGTATCTGCTTTCCCGGTTTTGTTGCATCTCTTGCGTGCACGGCTGTTGTTAGCGTAACAAGACAGTTCTATGGCCTTTCCTATGGAAATGAGGCGTTGGGTTTTTATGCCGCCGTTGCCACTCCGACTGCCGTAATTCAGGCTCTCGTATCTTATCTATATGCCCCCCTGCTTGGACCTATTTCGGCAATGTGGCGAGAAAACGAAACTCACCGATTACGCTTAGTATTTATTAAGATGCTCGTTTCCGTATTCGTTTTGACGGCGATGTGTGCCATGGCTAGTGCTTTCATAGGCGAACCTGTGCTTACTGCTATTTATGGCAAAGAAGTTGGCCTTCACTCAGATTATCTTCCGTTGGCACTCGTTGCTACCGCATTCACTGGTTTGAACTTTTTCACTATTGATGTCTTTATTGCATTTGGGAAACCGATTATTGGCACGATTTCTGGTGCCGCTTCGTTAGCGTTGGCCGTGTTTCTTTCTCGTTATTGTTTTGTGAATCCGGTATTTGCTTCTGATGCAAATGTCATCAATATCATTATCTTGGTGGCATACGGTTTTGGATTATTATTTTCCTTCCTTTGTATAATTAACCTATTAAATCGGAAGGCGAAGCAATCTGTCACATCCGAACTGTAAATTCGCTCTCCTTGTTTCGATAGGGTTTTTCAGTTCGACTTGGGCTGTTTGATTGATATTCTGTACTGAGGATTCAGATGATGCATGAATTAAGAGCGCTGGTTATCATCCCAGCTTTTAATGAAGAGGCGAACATTTTAGATACGGTTTCTTCTGTGGAGGAAGCTGGATACGATTATGTAGTTATTAACGATGGCTCCACTGATGACACTTTGCGTGTTTGTCGCGATGCGGGGGTTAATGTCCTGGATTTACCGCAGAATCTTGGCATTGGAGGCGCGGTTCAAGCCGGACACAAATATGCCAAACGCTTTGGCTATGATGTAGACATCCAAGTTGATGGTGATGGGCAGCATGACGCCCATTACATATCGCGCTTGCTTGATGAAATAAATAATGGGTCTGATTTAGTTATCGGATCGCGATTTCTTGAGGAATCTGAAGGCTTCAAGTCAACCTTCTTGAGGCGTCTTGGAATTAGATGGCTCTCTGCGGTAATTCATCTTACAACTCACGTTCGTGTTAGCGACCCCACTTCTGGTTTTCGCGCATGTGGATCTAAGGCCATAGATCTGTTCTGTAAAAAATATCCCGTAGACTATCCGGAGCCGGATTCTGCTGTTGCGGCTATGGTTAAGGGCCTTTGCGTTACAGAAGTGCCTGTCGTAATGAAAGAACGACAGGGGGGAAAGTCGTCAATTTCTGGTTTTAGTAGCATTTATTACATGATAAAGGTTACTTTGGCGATTATCATCTCTTCATTCTCGAATTAGGACGGGTTGTTATGCATATTTCCTTACAGTTTGGTGTCATTACTGCTTGTTTAGTTTTGCTTTGTTTTGTGCTGCGTCTTGTATTAAAGGATAGCCTTCAGCTCAAGTATTCACTTCTTTGGATTGTTCTTGCATTGGTTTTGTTGGTATGCGGCCTCTTTCCGCAACCTCTTTACTTCATTTCAAGTTTATTTGGTTTTCAGACTCCAGCCAATTTTGTTTTTGTCTTAGGGTTTTTATTTTTGATATGCATTGTTCTTTCTATGGCATGTCTGTCAAGTAAACAATCTTCTGCAATTGCTAACTTAACTCAACGAATTGCATTGCTTGAAAAAGAGCTTGAATCAAAAAATAGGGAGTAATGCCATGTGCTTGGCAAAAGATCATACATTTGTATTGTGCGCATACGGCGAGTCTCCGTACTTGTCTGACTGTTTAGATTCTTTAGTGAACCAAAGCACCCGAAGTAATATCCTTATATCGACGTCAACTCCTAATTCCTATATTGATCGTATAGCGTCTAATTATTCGATTCCGGTAATTGTTAACGAGGGGTCGCCTAGCATATCTCATGACTGGAATTGTGCTATTGCGAATTCAAATACAAAGCTTGTGACTATAGCTCATCAGGATGATATCTATAGCTCTAGTTATACGGAAACTATGCTGCGGGCTATGAAAGAAGCGGATCGACCTTTAATCTTCTTTTCTAATTATGGTGAGATAAGAAATGGCGTATATGAAGAAAACCTCCTTATTCTGAAAATTAAGAGAATTTTACTTCGTAAGTTTGCTCGCCACGGCGCTCTTTCATCGGTTAAGGATAAAAGGGATATCCTGAGGTTCGGTTCCGCCATCTGCTGTCCTTCTGTGACATTTAATCTAAGCATCTTACAGACACCGTTATTTATGACAGACATGAAATGTGACTTGGACTGGGAGGCATGGGAAAGATTCTCGAAAATCGACGGATCTTTCGTTTATTCTCCCGAGGTTTTAATGTTTCATCGAATTCATGAAGGCTCTGAGACCACGGCGTTGATTAAAGATGATACAAGGAGGTCGGAGGATGAAACTATGCTTCAAAAATTCTGGCCCAAGTGGTTTGCTCCAATAGTCTGTAGCCTGTATTCGCTTAGCATGAGAAGCAATTCTTTATGACGCTGCAACAATGCCGGCGTAAGTTGAACATTTATCGAGACGGAGTTGTAGAGTTATGAATCTAGATACCTTTACTGGTCATCTGAAACTATCTGATAGTTATCGAAAAGCTCTGACGTTTATCGTTTATCCACTTATAGCTGCACTCTCTCTTTGCTTGGGATTTTTCTACTATTGCGCCTTTAAAGCCAGCGCTATCGGATTGCCTGGGCTATGGCTCTCGGCTCTGCCCTTAATCGCCTGCTTGTTCGTTGGTGTCCTATTATTAATTAAAGAGCAGCACAATCCCGCAATTTGCTTTGTGGTGATTGGTGTGCCCGCTGTAACTGCTTTTGGCCTTTTCATGCTGCCCGCTAATGTTCCAGACGAGGCTTCTCATATTTGGCAGGCGGCCGCCTTATTGTCTCGTAACGGCAATGGCTTTGATGTTGTCTCTTGCTTCCAATTGGGTCAGTTTCCTTCATCGTACGCAGATTATTTTAATGCAATGACTCAGCCTACCGATTGGTCTAGCGTCTTTGTGTGCCATACGTATTTGGGGAGCTATTACCCTCATCTTTATTTAATTCCGGGAGTAATTCTAGGATTTGCGCAGCAAACGGGTTTCAATGCCTTTGTGGCCCTTTCAGTTTCGCGCGTGTGCGCTGGATTAATATATTGCTTCGCGGCTTATTGGATAATCAAACTGATGCCAGTTGGTAAAAATGCTGTTTTGATTTTTTTACTAAATCCCATTTTATTGCAGCAGGAAGCGTCTGTTTCGGCTGATTCTGTCGCAAACATTGTTGCCATTTTGTACGTTGCTGTAGTTGTTAAGATTTATGCGGACTCGTTGTACTCATATCGATCTCTGCTGGCGTTAATACTGCTATCCGTTTTACTGCTTCTTTCAAAGATAATGTTTTTCCCGTTGGTACTCTTGAATCTTATTCACTGGAAAAAACTTAAAGGAACAGACAGCTATATAAAGTTCATCTTTTCCTTCTTTGCGATAGCTTTTGTTGCGAGCTGTGCGTTCGTGTCTCTTTATCATGGTAGTTTCATGCCAGATTCTTTTGATTTGATGCGAGCGCCGCTGCATTGCGCAAAGGTCTTTATTAAGTCTATTTGGGAGATGGGGCCATTCTGGTTTCAATCCTATGCAGGTTACAATCTTGGCGCTCTTTCGATTAATGTTTGGCCATTTTGTTTTTGGCTTTACATCATTCTTCAGTCCGTTGTTCTGTTTTATAACGATGAGAATAATAAAAAATTATTCTGCAGTACGGATCGCTTTGTAATGATTGCTGTTGTATTCGTCAATTTCTTCCTGATTGTTATGACGATGAGGAACTGGACTCTTACTGTTGATAAGCGTGAAGATATTATCATGGGGGTCCAAGGACGATATTTATTCCCACTGGTCCTTCCGGTTCTGTTGAATATCTTGCGACCGATAAAATCAAGTTCTGAAGGACATGTCTTGCTTGGTTCTTCATTGATAATGAGTGCTATTCTATTTGTTGACTTTATTTCAATTCTTTCTGCGTTTTAGGAGTTAGTGTTTCATGTTGAACCTTCTTGAGGGCATTGGTTACACCGTTAAAGAAGAGGGCTTTTATAACGTCCCCAAGAAGGTCTCCCATGTACTCTCAATGCATAGGCCTCGATTTGATTTTGGCTCTCGCCAAGACAATTCTTTTTTTGATGTTATTTTTATTAATGGATGTGATTATTCCGTTCCGCATCCTATTAGGTACCGTGTCGATCATCAGATTGAGGAACTTGAGGCTGCCGGCTTAACGGTCCAAAAGGTTAATGCCTGGGAGATGGAAAAGGATATTCTTAGGCATGCGCGTACTTTTATTATTTTCCGTTGTCCCCTAAGTGATGAAGTTGAATCTTTAATTAGGCAGGCAAAAAAACTCAATAAGCGTGTTATTTATGACATTGATGATTTGGTTATCGACACTGCTTATACCGATTCTATTCCGTTCGTTAATGCAATGACTGCTCATGATAAGTCTTGCTATGACGATGGAGTCAGGCGAATGGGTGAAACACTGAAGCTTTGCGATTGCGCTATCACTACTACTGAGGGTATGGCGGAAGAACTAAAAAAATATGTTCCCAGGGTCTATATAAATAGAAATGTAGCATCTGAATCGATGATTGATTATTCGAATATTGCTATCTATCGTCGAGATGTACTCCCCAGCTTGCAAAGCTCAAGCGTCTTGCCCGAGGATAGGGTTCCCTATAAGCGAGCGGTTGAGCGAAGGGATGAAAAACAGAAAACTCAGCAAATCAGAATCGGCTATTTTAGCGGAAGCATTACCCATAATGCAGATTTCAATTCAGTGCTCCCAGCATTATCTAAGGTAATGGAGACTCATCACAACGTCACCCTGATGGTGGGCGGGGAACTCGATGTTCCTGATGACTTGATGCCATTTTCTGAACGTATTGTCACGTTCCCATTTTGCGATTGGCGTCGGCTTCCAAATTATATAGCTTCCTGTGATATCAATATCGCTCCTTTGGAGAATACTCTATTCAATCGAGCTAAATCCGAGAATAAATGGATTGAATCATCGCTTGTTAAGGTTCCTACGGTTGCTAGCAATGTTGGCGCCTTTAAGAAGATGATTCAGGATGGCGTTACTGGATTTCTCTGCGATTGTGTTGAGGACTGGTGTGCTGCCCTCAATCGTCTGATATTAGATTCTGATCTTAGGAAGAGCGTCGGCGAATCTGCATATTTATACTGCCATGAGCACTGCACTACTGTTTCGGCTGCTAAAGCAATCCGAGATATTATTGTAAAAGAACAATCTCCCAATCTCGCAATGGTCATGCCGAGCGTGAATACTAGCGGTGGTGTCTTAGTCGCCCTTAGGCATCTGTGCATTCTTCAAGACGCTGGCGTTGATGTATTGTTGCTTAATACTGATGATTCAACAAAGTGGCTTGAAGTTTTCGGACATCGTATTCCTGTTCTTAATCGTGTCGTTCCTAGCGGTAAGCTCGATAAATGTCCTTTGTCGGGTGCAATTGATACCGCAGTTGCAACCCTTTGGGACACTCTTGATTTTGTTAGGCGCTATCCACGTATTGGTAAGAAAAAGTACTTGGTCCAGAATCTGGAGACCGATTTTTATCTTCCAGGAGATAGACTGCGCCTTCAAGCAAATGCCACGTATTTGAATAATGATATTGACTATTTGACAATTTCGCCTTGGTGTGAGGAATGGCTTCAGGACAGGTTCGGTCAGGATTGTAAGTCTGTGCCAAACGGACTTGACCTTGCTGCGTTCCCTCATTCTGTGCGCGATTTTTCTTTGCCCAAAATTAGGATTCTAATTGAGGGGGATTGCGGTTCTGATTATAAAAATGTTGATGAAGCTTTCAGGGTAGTGGAAAGGCTTGACTCTGAAAGATATGAGATTTGGTACATGAACTACACTGGTAAAAAGAAGCCTTGGTACCGTATTGATAATTTCCTCGGTAGAGTACCGCATGATCAAATATCAGACATCTATAACCAGTGTCATATTTTATTGAAGACAAGCATTCTCGAAAGTTTTTCATATCCCCCGCTGGAGATGATGGCGACCGGCGGCTTTGTTGTTGCTGTTCCCAATGGAGGTAATGCAGAGTTCCTTCGCGACGGATTGAATTGCTTGCTTTATGACCGGGGAGATATTGATGCTGCGGTTTGCTGCATTAATCGCATCGTTAATGATCACGGTCTTCGTAAGACGCTGTATGACGGGGGATTGAAGACTGCGGAGGAGAGGGACTGGTCAAAACTGACGGATAGAGTCGTTCGCCTATATGACTGATACTATAGTTTTAATGTGATGGATGCATACTTGCGGCAACGTAGACCTTTAAGTTAACGTTGCCGCAAGCATGCAATGTCTGGCTGCTTTATTTTTTAAGGAGTTATGTTATGAAAGGCATCATCCTCGCCGGCGGGTCCGGCACGCGCCTGTACCCGCTCACGCTCGTGACCTCCAAGCAGCTGCTGCCGGTCTACGACAAGCCCATGATCTACTACCCGCTGTCCACCCTCATGCTGGCGGGCATCCGGGACATCTTGGTCATCTCCACCCCGACCGACCTGCCCAACTTCGAGCGCCTGCTCGGGGACGGCTCGCGCTACGGCGTGAACCTCTCCTACGCGGAGCAGCCCTCGCCGGACGGCCTGGCGCAGGCCTTCACCATCGGCGAGGACTTCATCGGCGGAGAGCCGTGCGCCCTGGTGCTGGGCGACAACATCTTCTACGGCAACGGCCTGTCGCGCCACCTTACGCGCGCCGTGCAGAACGCAGAGTCGGGCCGCGCCACGGTCTTCGGCTACCACGTCGACGACCCCGAGCGCTTCGGCGTCGTCGAGTTCGACGGCGAGGGGAGGGCCGTGTCCATCGAGGAGAAGCCCGCGGAGCCCAAGAGCTCCTACGCCGTCACCGGCCTGTACTTCTACCCGGGCGACGTGGCCGCCAAGGCGCATGAGGTTAAGCCGTCGGCCCGCGGGGAGCTGGAGATCACCACGCTCAACCAGATGTACCTGGAGGAGGGGACGCTGTCCGTGGTGACCCTGGGCCGCGGCTACGCGTGGCTGGACACCGGCACCATGGAGAGCCTGCACGAGGCCGCGGAGTTCGTCCGCGCCGTGGAGCACTCCCAGGACCTGCCCGTGTCCGTGCCCGAGGAGATCGCCTGGGAGAACGGCTGGATCACGACCGCCGAGCTGGAGGAGGCCGCCAAGGCCTACGGCAAGTCGGTCTACGGGCAGCACCTGAAGAAGGTCGCCGCCGGCGAGATCGTCAACAGCCCGCGCGAGTACTAGCGCCAGCTTGTTTTCTTTTAGGGGTCACCGTTTATCTGGTGGCCCCTTTCGTTATGATTACGTTGACCATAAAGACAATATGATTGGGAGTGGATGTGTTAAGCGTCTACTTTGGCGATATGCCAGAAGCGATTTACAACACAGCGACATATTTCAAAAACTCTTACCGGTCTACTTGGATTACGGATCCCTATGCAGTCTCGATAATTAAAGATGTCGATCGATCGGATGTTGTCTCCGAAAACGTCATCGAAAGCCCCGTGCTTGGATCCATCTCCCCGCTCCAGCTTTCTGGTGGCGTGAAAACGCTGCTGCTTATGAGATTTGATCGTAAGCATATTTTTAACGCCTCTACCTGTGGTGACAACTGTGCCAAGTGGATTCTTGACATGGCGAAAGACCGCAAGCTCGTTGTGAATCTCTATCATGTGATGGACTTTGGTCGCGAGGATTTTAAAATTAAAGTCTTGAATAGCGGCCGAATCGTTCACAACATGGCCGAATTGATTCACGAGTCGATTCCGTATCTGTAGGTACTGCTTATGAACGGTTCGCATCTCGTTAAGATTTCCCGCCGCAGGGGAACTAAGTACACATTTACCATCAAGCGGAACATCACTATTGTGCGTGGCGATAGTGGCACGGGTAAGACGACACTGTTTGACATGGTCGCAGACTACATGCGAACGGGCGAGCAGTCGGGTGTCTCCTTGCAATGCGATTGTCCCTGTGTCGCCCTGACCGATTATGATTGGCGAAACCAGCTTTCGTCCGTTCATGACTCGATTGTATTTGTCGATGAGGGCTTAAAAGAGATCCATTCTGATGAGTTTGCCCATCATGTGCTGTATTCCTCGAATTATTTCGTGCTGATCTCAAGGGCTGATTTCCCCAATCTTCCGTATAGCGTGGATGAGATTTACAAGATTAAGACGAGCGGAAAATACCATTCTTTCGTCCCTGTTTATCAAGATCGCGGAAATCATCGTTATGCTATTTCCCGATCGGCGCCAAAACAGGACTTTTCTATCCTTCTATGCGAGGACAGTAAGTCTGGTTTCCAGTTCTTTGAACGGCATTTCGCTGATAGTGAGCTTACCTGTGCTTCGGCCATGACGAACAGCGCGATTTTGGGCTGGTTGGATCAGCATTTCGACGATCGCGTGTTTGTTGTCGCGGACGGAGCGGCATTTGGGTGCTATGCGGACCGCGTCCTTAAGCTGCAAGACATTCATCGCGATACTGTTACGGTTTGTCTTCCCGAGTCATTCGAGTGGCTTCTGCTGAGCTCTGGCGTAATTTCAGGGTTAGATGTTAAGGCGGTTTTGGAAACCCCAGAAGCCTTTGTAAACAGTGAGAAGTTTAAAAGCTGGGAAGACTTCTTCTATAAGTACTTACGCGATAAAACTGGGAATTCGGTCTTCCGGTACGACAAAGACTGCATTCCGGAGGCGTTTTGTAGGGGAAGTAATTCTGCGAAGGTCATGGCTCTTATCGCATGCCGAAATGTCCGATAGTTTTGTTGAATAGTGTCGCGGCGTCACTTCCTGCGGCATACTAAAGAAGCTGTACTTGCTTCAGATTGGATTTTCATGTCTGAGATTTTTGAACCTAAGAACATCATCGTCACGGGCGGCTGCGGCTTCATCGGCAGCAACTTCGTGCACTACGTCGTGAATAACCACCCCGACGTGCACGTCACCGTCCTGGACAAGCTGACCTACGCCGGCAACCCCGAGAACATCGCGGGCCTGCCCGCCGACCGCGTGGAGCTCGTCGTCGGCGACATCTGCGACGCCGAGCTGCTGGATAGGCTGGTACCGGGCCACGACGCCATCGTGCACTACGCCGCAGAGAGCCACAACGACAACTCCATCGCCGACCCGGAGCCCTTCCTGCGCACCAACGTCGAGGGAACCTTCCGCCTGCTGGAGGCCGTCCGCAAGTACGGCGTCCGCTACCACCACGTCTCCACCGACGAGGTCTACGGCGACCTGGTGCTCGACGACCCGGCCAAGTTCACCGAGGAGACGCCGTACCACCCGAGCAGCCCGTACTCGAGCACCAAGGCGTCCTCTGACATGCTGGTCCGCGCCTGGACCCGCACCTACGGCCTGCGCACCACGATCTCCAACTGCTCCAACAACTACGGCCCCTACCAGCACGTGGAGAAGTTCATCCCCAGGCAGATCACCAACATCATCGACGGCGTGCGCCCCAAGCTCTACGGCCGCGGCGAGAACGTCCGCGACTGGATCCACACCGAGGACCACTCCTCTGCCGTCTGGGACATCCTCACCAAGGGCCGGATGGGGGAGACCTACCTCATCGGCGCAAATGGCGAGAAGAACAACATCACCGTCCTGCGCATGATCCTCGAGGCGATGGGAAAGGACCCCGAGGACTTCGACTGGGTCGCCGACCGCCCCGGCCACGACCGCCGCTACGCCATCGACTCCACCAAGCTCCAGCGCGAGCTGGGCTGGAGGCCGGCCCACACCGACTTCGCCGAGGGGCTCAAGCGGACCATCGACTGGTACGTCGCCAACGAGTCCTGGTGGCGCCCCGCCAAGGAGGCCACCGAGGCCCGCTACCGCGCACAGGGCCAGTAAGACTGCATTCCGGCGAACCGCACCGCGGGGCGCCCGCGCGGGGCCGCAGGGCATGGGGATGACCCTGCGTCCCCGCGCGGGCGCCCGCAACCTGAACCTCTTCGATAGGAGCTTTTCCCACATGGCAGACATCGCATTCGAGAAGGACCTCTCCGTCGCCGAGACCGGCATCGGGGGCCTGAAGGTCGTCGACCTCGCCGTCCACGGCGACTCGCGTGGCTGGTTCAAGGAGAACTGGCAGCGCGCCAAGATGACCGCCCTGGGCATCCCGGACCTAAAGGTCGTCCAGAACAACATCTCCTACAACGACAGCCGCGGCGTCACCCGCGGCATCCACGCCGAGCCCTGGGACAAGTTCATCTCAGTGGCCCGCGGCTCGGTCTTCGGCGCTTGGGTGGACCTGCGCGAGGGCAGCGAGACATTCGGTAAGGTCTACACCTGCACGCTCGACCCGAGCAAGGCCATCTACGTCCCGCGCGGCGTGGGCAACTCCTTCCAGGCGCTCGAGGACGGCACCGCCTACACCTACCTGGTGGACGCCCACTGGTCCCTCGAGCTGAAGAGGACCTACACCTTCGTGAACCTCGCCGACCCGGAGCTCGCCATCGAGTGGCCGATCCCGCTGGACCAGGCCACCGTCTCCGAGGCCGACCTCAACCACCCGTACCTCAGGGACGTCGTCCCCATGGCGCCGAAGCGCACCCTCGTCACCGGCTGCAACGGCCAGCTGGGCCATGCGGTCCGCGCGCTCGCCGAGGAGCGCGGCGTCGCCAGGGACTTCGACTTCTGCGACATCGACACCTTCGACATGTCCGACCCGGCGGCCTACTCCAGATACGACTGGTCGCTCTACGGCACCGTCATCAACTGCGGCGCCTACACGGCCGTGGATAAAGCGGAGACCCCCGAGGGCCGTGTCGTCGCGTGGAAGGCCAACGCGACCGGCCCGGCCCTTCTCGCCCGCACCTGCGCCGGGCACGGCATCACCCTCGTGCACGTGTCCTCCGACTACGTCTTCGACGGCACCGCCGAGGTGCATGACGAGGACGAGCCCCTCTCCCCGCTGTCCGTCTACGGCCAGACCAAGGCCGCCGGCGACATCGCCGTGGCCGGGTGCCCGCGCCACTACATCATGCGCTCCAGCTGGGTCATCGGCGAGGGCCACAACTTCGTCAAGACCATGAAGGGCCTCTCCGACCGCGTCGCAGACCCCGAGGACAAGCTGGACAAGATCACCGTCGTGGACGACCAGCTGGGCCGCCTGACCTTCACGCGCGACATGGCCGAGGCCATCTTCCACGTGCTGGGTACGCACGCCCCCTACGGCACCTACGATTGCACCGGCTCCGGCGCCGTGAAGAGCTGGGCCGACATCGCCCGCGCCGTCTTCGAGGCCGCCAACGGCAACGGGGACAGGGTCGTGCCGGTATCGACCGCCGACTACTACGCGAGCGCCGAGGGCCCCATCGCCCCGCGTCCGGTCCACTCCGCGCTCGACCTGTCCAGGCTCGGGTCGGTCGGCTTCCGCATGCCCGACTGGGAGGAAGAGCTGGGGGAGTACATCAAGACGCTCTAGCCGCTATTAACTTTTCGAGAGTAAAAGCCGCCGTTCTTTAACGGCGGCTTTTCTTGTTGGTGGCTATCTGCGCAGTGGTGCCAATAGTATTTTGCGGAAGATCTACCTCTCGCTTGGCATGGAAGTAGGGTGGCCGGGCTGGTCGTCGTAGGCGTATTTGCTGTACACGTTGACCTCCCACTGCTTTTTTTCGACCTTTGCTACAGAATCTAGGATGAAGCCGGTCGCAAGGCTCAGGCCGCACAGGAACATAAACGAGGCGGCGAGCATAGCGGTGGGGAAGCGCGGGACGAGGCCGGTCTGGAAATATTCGACAACGATGGGCATGCCCAGGGCGAGGCCGAATACCGCGAACAGAAGCGCAACGAGGCTGAAGAACTTCAGCGGGCGGTAGTCCTTGAACAGCGTGCCGATCATCGCAACGACTTTAATGCCGTCGCTCACGGTGTTGAGTTTGGACTCGGAACCCTCGGGACGGTCGCGGTACTCGATGGGCACATCTTTGATGCGCCAGCGGTGGTCGACGGCGTGGATCGAGAGCTCGGTTTCGATCTGAAAGCCCTCGGAAAGCACTGGGAAGGTTTTAACGAACGGGCGGCTCATGGCGCGGTAGCCTGTCATGACGTCATCGAAGCTGTAGCCATAGATCCACTTGATCATGGCGCGGACCAGATTATTGCCAAAGCCGTGGAAGGCACGCTTGTTCTCCTCGGCGTAGGTGCCGTTGGAAAGGCGATCGCCTACGGTCATGTCGGCCGTGCCGTTAAGGATGGGCTCGCAGAGGGCCTTGGCCGCCTCGGCGGGGTAGGTGTCGTCTCCGTCGACCATCAGGTAGCAATCGGCGTCGATATCGCGAAACATCTGGCGGCACACGTTGCCCTTTCCCTGACGGGGCTCAAAGCGGACTGTGGCGCCGTGCTCGGTGGCAATGCGTGAGGTATCGTCCGACGAGTTGTTGTCATAGACATAGACCGTCGCCTGCGGAAGCTCGCGGTGAAAGTCGTCGATGACTTTGCCGATCGTGAGCGCTTCGTTGTAGCAGGGGATGATGACGGCGATGGATTCAGAATTCACTTAATGCTCCTTATACATTCAATCCTAGAAAGTATAGCCGTTTGGGCCTGGCATCCTAAGATGTGGGTTAGTTCTCCAGTTTTGTTGCGCGAATCGTTTGCATGGCCGTCGGGTCTATACTGTTCGTTTGTCAACGATTACGAGTAAAGGAGTTGCATCCGTGTCGGATCAGACAAAGCAACAAGAAACTCGCAGTCTGCCTGCGACGTTTGCTAAGAACGAATTTGAGAAGGACGCGTTTATCCTTCGTCAGCTGGTTACCAAGGATTTTAAGATCAAGTATCGCCGTAGCGTTCTGGGCGTCGCATGGTCGGTGCTCAACCCGCTGCTGATGATGATCGTCATGGCCATCGTGTTCTCGACGATTTTTGGCCAGGGCCGCAATGGCTCAATGACGCCCGAGATGTACCCGCTGTACTTGATCGTGGGTAACATCACCTTTGCCGTCATGTCTGAGTCTACTAACCAGGCCCTGACGTCGATCGTGGGCGCTGCCCCTCTGCTCAAGAAGGTTAAGGTGCACCGCTGGGTTTTCCCGGTGCAGAAGGTGCTCTTCTCGCTGGTCAACTTTGCCTTCTCGCTGGTCGCCGTCGCCATCGTCATGCTGTGGTTCCGCGTTATGCCTTCTTGGCACCTGATTCTGTTGCCGGTTTGCCTGCTGCTGCTTATGTGCTTCTGCATGGGCCTGGGCATGATGCTCTCCGCCCTCACGGTCTTCTTCCGCGACGTTATGCATCTGTGGAGCGTCGTCATTACGGCGTGGACTTACATTACGCCCATCTTCTGGACGACTGACTATATTGCGCAAATGCCGCATCTCGTGCGCATTCTGGTCTATGCGAACCCCATGTATAACTACCTGCAGTTTATGCGCGATATCTTCCTGTTCCAGACTACGCCCTCGCTTATGACGTTTGGTATGTGCGTCGCTTGGGCGGTTCTTGCGCTTGTTATTGGCTACACCGTGTTCCATAAATCCGAGCGCAAGTTCATCCTCTACATCTAAGGAGTGCTGTGATGACTGAATCTGTTGTTGATTACAGCGAGCAGCCTCTGGCTGTCGAGGTCGACGACGTCACCATGATCTTTAACATGGCGTCCGAGTCGCTGACCAACCTCAAGGAGTACTTCATCAAGCTTGCCAAGCACGAGCTGTTCTTTGAGGAGTTTAGAGCGCTTAAGCACATCTCGTTCGATATTCATCGCGGCGAGGTTGTGGGTCTGGTTGGCACCAATGGTTCCGGTAAGTCTACGATGCTCAAGATTATCGCCGGTGTGCTTGAGCCTAGCGAGGGCAGCGTTAAGGTGCACGGTAATATTGCGCCGCTGATTGAGCTTGGTGCCGGTTTTGACCCCGAGCTGACCGCCCGCGAGAACATCTATCTGAACGGCGCCCTGCTCGGCTATACCAAGGAGTTCATCGACGCCAACTTTGACGGCATTATTGAGTTCGCTGAGCTTCAGAACTTTGTCGATATGCCGCTTAAGAACTTCTCCTCGGGCATGGTGGCGCGTATCGCCTTTGCAATCGCGACGATTACCGAGCCCGATATTCTGATCGTTGACGAGACGCTGTCCGTCGGTGATGTGTTCTTCCAGCAGAAGTGTGAGGCTCGCATTCAGCACTTTATCCAGAGCGGTGACGTGACGGTTCTGTTCGTTTCGCACTCCATGGAGCAGGTTGAGCGCATCTGCCAGCGTGCCGTTTGGATTGAGAAGGGTGACCTTCGCATGGACGGACCGGTCGATGAGGTCTGCAAGGCGTATCGCGAGCAGTTCAACTAGGTTATAATTACTTGCGCCCGACAGGCTTGCGCTTGCTTGGGCGTGTGGTTATTTGCTCCATTAGCTCAGTTGGATAGAGCAGGGGACTTCTAATCCCAAGGTCGACGGTTCGAATCCGCCATGGAGCACCATCGTTTATTAAGCCCAGACCGCTTGGTGGTCTGGGCTTTTTCACATGCCGGTGTTCTTTATTCTTGCCGGGTATACGTTTAGACCGAAGCCGTGGCGTGAGCTGCTGTTGTGCTGCTGATGTGGATTGGTTATACGGCGCGCCTAAGGGGGCTGGAGCCGAGCGTGAGCGAGCCTCTGCTGTTTATTGGAGCCGGTGTTGCTTGGCTTGTCCTTGCCGCGCTGAGTGGGGTGAGCTTTCGAGCCGCCGCGTGGATGGGTTTTTGGTTGCGACAGTTGCCGCTCTTGCCGGTAGCTACTGCGTGTGCTGGGTTTCGATGGCGTTGGAGAAGTTGAAAGACGTGCCGGTTTTGGGGTCCTTTGAGCGAGCGCTCGTGTTCTGCGGACAGGCCAGTCTTGCCATCTTTGCAATCCACGCGGTCGATTGGTTTATTCCTTGGCAGACCATGCCTCTGCTTATGACGCTGCCAGCATCGTGGCTCTTTGCGTCGATTGTGCGCCGCAGGTGCGACATAGGGTTGGTGTACGTGATCAAGAAGGCGTAACAAAAACGGGGAGGACCAACTTGGCCCTCCCCACTATATCTAGTCTGTCTAGTCTGCCTTCAGGCACTCGGGCAAGACGTTTGCAACTGCATTCATCGCCTGCGGCCTCAGGTACTGCTCATTGAGCTTTGCCTTTCTGTAGGCGTAGCGAGTGTCTGCCGAGTACTTGATCAATACGTCGGTGAAGAATCGTTCCCAGCTTAGGTAGTCGCGGCTTTCGATATAGCTCGAAGGATCCTTGAGGATTTTTGGAATGTCGTTACTGGGAATGAGGCCAGATTGCAGAAGTGTCCACTCGAATGATTCCGGGA
>OLSG01000790.1_pt1 | contig 37261 bp, 26 predicted proteins | sample 1673041 | NCBI WGS metagenome assembly OLSG01 (sample SAMEA3136749, study PRJEB25190) | human gut metagenome | reverse complement strand
TTTCCGGTAAATTTTATAGAAGGATATCAGAGGGAACCCGGCAGTGGTCAGACAGTAGTTCTGACGCTGCCGGGTTACTGTATGATTCGTTCGAATATGCACAAAAAGTTTTACGGCTTGGTGCAAGTGATATAACTTTCAAAACCCATTGATATGAAACAAAGGAGGCAATGAGCTAATGATTGATTTAGCAGAACTGGAAAAAAAAGTACCAATTTTAAAGGATATACAGAATGAAAAAGAAGTATTCTGGATAAATCCAGATAAAACTAACTGCGAAGAAGCAATGAAGCATATAGAATTAACAATGGCAGATGTAGATGATGCAGAACAAAGACTGAAGCGTTTCGCACCATTTATCATGAAATGTTTTCCGGAAACGAAAGACAGAAATGGTATGATTGAATCTGTGCTTACTCCAATTCCTGGAATGAAAGAGTTACTGAACGAAAAATATAACAGTAATTTGGAAGGTACATTGTTACTGAAACAAGATAGTCATTTAGCTATAGCAGGTTCAATAAAAGCACGTGGTGGCATTTATGAAGTTCTAAAGCATACAGAAGAGCTTGCCTTAGAGCATGGTTTTTTAAAAAAAGAAGATAATTATGAAAAACTGGCAAGTGAAGAATGTAGACAATTTTTTAGAAATTATACGATTCAGGTTGGCTCTACTGGAAATCTGGGAATGAGTATCGGGATTATGAGTGCGGCAGTAGGATATCAGGTCATTGTTCATATGTCAGCAGATGCAAAACAGTGGAAAAAAGACTTACTGAGAAGTCATGGTGTAACAGTAAAAGAGTATGAATCTGATTATAGCGAAGCAGTAAAGAACGGAAGAGCATTATCTGATCAGAATCCGAAAAGCTATTTTGTAGATGATGAAAACTCCAGAACACTTTTTCTGGGTTATGCAGTAGCTGCGAAACGTCTGAAAAAACAATTGGAAGAACAAAAAATCACAGTAGACGACAACCATCCTTTGTTTACTTATATCCCATGCGGAGTAGGTGGAGCACCGGGCGGTGTGAGTTTCGGATTAAAACTGATATTTGGAGATTGTGTACATTGTTTCTTTGTAGAGCCGACACAGGCACCTTGTATGCTGGTTGGAATGACAACTGGGTTAAATCATGAAATTTCTGTACAGGATATTGGGCTTACCGGGTTAACCCATGCAGATGGACTTGCCGTAGGACGTCCATCAGGATTCGTTGGGGGAGTTATGAAGTATTTGCTCAGTGGTGAATTTACCATTAGGGATGGAAAATTGTATGATTATATGAGAGATCTTCTTGAAACAGAGAATATTTTTCTTGAGCCAAGTGCATGTGCTGCTTTTCAGGGACCTGTATATATGGAAAAAAGTGAAATCTCACAGAAATATCTGTTGGAAAATCATCTCAAAGATAAAATGAAAAATACAACACATATTGCATGGGCAACGGGTGGAAGCCTTGTGCCAGAGGCAATTCGCGAAGAATATCGAAACACTTATCTGGATAAATAAAATAAACGGTTTTGATCTGTTAGCAGGTTGAAACCGTATTATTTTATAAAATTGTTACAGATAAGGAGTCAATATCCTCGAAAGAATATATCGAATTTCTAAAACATATGGATTTAGGGTTCGCAGTATCCGAAGGAACGGTTCGAGGAAAGGATAGCAAAGCTGGTTGACCATGTATCAATCAGTCTTGTTGCAAGAAACAGGGAGAATCAAATGGTCGGTGTCCTATTCGGATTGACCGACTATGCCTATTGGCTTTATGTAACTGACACAGAAGGGAATATAGGCATATGAAAGTACTTGTAATTTCAGACATTCATGCAAATATTCGGGCGTTGGATACAATTTTGCGGGAGGAAGCAGACTATGATCTGTTATGCTGCGCAGGGGATTTTACGGACTACGGGATCTCACCTCGGGAGGTCCTGGAGCGGTTTCGCCAGTTGAAAAATACAGTCCTCGTATATGGAAACCATGACCGCCATGTCATAAATATTTACGAGAGCGGAGAATGGACAAATGTAGCGGATGGAAAATACAAATGGGTGCATTATAACTGTGAAAGACTGAGTGAAAAAGATATCGATTGGATGAAGCAGCTCCCGGAAAAGGCATATTTTGAGGCAGATGGATGGAAATATGGAATCGCGCATCAATACGACAATGGCTATGGGACGGTCGAAAGCCGCTATGCCTTTGATCAGTATTGGAATGCCAGCTATGGAGCAGAGTGTGACGGAAAGCGACGATTGATTTTCGGACATACCCACAGACAATGCATTCATACCCTTGGGGAGGGAATGGAATGGATAAATCCGGGAAGCATTTCCTACAGAAGACCGGATGATCCCGACAAGACTGCGCACTACGCGGTAATCTTGGATGGAAACATACAGCTCAAAAGCATTGCCTATGACAGAACGCTGCAGCTTGCAGAGGCGAAGAGATTTTTGAAAAATGACCGGATGATGCGAACAGAGCTGCAGGACTTTATGTTCTTTTTCGGTGATGCAAAAACCTCAAGGGATCCGCTGTAAAATTTCATATCAGGAGACTGCCGTTTCTTCCGCAAAAGGCGGATCCGGCAGTCTCTTTTTCTCCCATTGCGTTGACTTCCCCTCTTACATCCTTTATACTAAAAAGTACGACTATTTTACTTTTTTGGAAAATATTACAGGGGAAAGCAAAAGAAAAAGGAGGGAAAAGTCGTGATTTTCGGCAAGAATATCAATCGTTACTATCTGAAAAATGCACCGGCGCTGCTGCTTGGACTGCTCTCACTTTTGATCGTCGATATTGCCCAGCTGATGATTCCGGAGCTGTATCGTCTGGTCATTAATGGTGTGAACTTAGGAAAAGTGGTGGTGGATGGTCAGACGCTGACCTTTACCAGGGAGGTACTGTTTCAGAATATCTGTCTGCCCATGATCTGGATTGTTTTGATGATGGTGATCGGGCGCTTTTTGTGGCGGGTATGCTTTTTCGGTTCCGCAGTGTGTGTACAGGCAGATCTGCGGGAGCGAATGTTTGATCACAGCCGTCGTTTGTCGCAGCAGTATTATCAGGTCAACAAGGTAGGAAGCCTGATGAGCCTGTATACAAATGACCTGGATACGATTCAGGAGTGCTTCGGCGACGGCATTCTGATGTTTTTCGACGCTCTGGTGCTTGGTCTGCTGGCGCTGTACAAAATGTGGCGGATGGATTTCAAGCTTACGCTGCTGGCTCTGATTCCTGCGGCGATCATGTTTGGCATCGGCACTATTATGGGTACGACGATGACAAAACGCTGGGAGGAACGGCAGAAGGCTTTCTCTGATCTTTCGGATTTTGCACAGGAGAACTTTTCCGGCATCGCGGTGATCAAGGCATTTGTCAAGGAATTTAAGGAGCTGACAGCATTCCGTAAGCTAAACCGTGAAAATGAAGAGATCAACGTTACCTATACAAAGATCGCAACCCTGCTGGAGGTGCTGGTGACGCTGTTTGTGGAATCTGTCATCTGCGTCATCTTAGGCTACGGCGGCTGGCTGGTGTTTGGTGGAAAATTCAACGCCGGACAGCTGGTGGAATACATCGGCTACTTTGAATCCATCGTCTGGCCGATCATGGCGATTTCGATGCTGATTGAAAAGACTTCCCGTGGTAAGGCTTCCCTGAATCGTATTACGGAGCTGATGGATGCCCCTGTAGATGTGACGGACCGGGATGGTGTAGGAAATCTTGAAAATCCAAAAGGCAGTATTGAATTCCGGCATTTGACGTTCCGCTATCCGGACGGCGATTATAATGTACTGCAGGACGTCAGCTTTCAGGTAGCTGCCGGTGAAAGTGTCGGTATTGTAGGCAAAACCGGCGCGGGTAAGACTACGGTAGTAGATCTGCTGCTTCGTACCTATAACGTGCCGGACGGAACGCTGTTTGTGGACGGAAAGGATGTGAACAGCGTGTCCATTCATTCCGTACGCAATGCCTGTGCCTATGTGCCCCAGGATAATTTCCTGTTTTCAGATACCATTGCACACAATATCGGCTTTGGCGTGGACGATGCAACTTTCGATCAGATCAACGGTGCGGCGTCGCTGGCGGACGTGCGGGACAATATTGTAGATTTCAAGGAAGGCTATGAAACCATCCTGGGAGAACGGGGTGTGACTGTTTCCGGCGGTCAGAAGCAGCGAATTTCCATTGCTCGTGCGCTATTAAAAAATGCGCCGATTCTGATTTTGGATGATTCGGTTTCTGCAGTGGATACTCGTACTGAAAAAATTATTCTCGATAACTTAAAGACCACCCGTGCAGGCAAGACCACCCTGTTGATCGCACATCGCATTTCGACAGTGGAGGGGATGGATAAGATCGTATTTCTGGAGGATGGAAGAGTAGAAGCGGTCGGTACGCATGATGCGCTGTATCACAGCTGTCCCGAATATCGGCGGATGGTAGATTTACAGCGTCTGGAGGACGAAACGGCAGATTCGTCCGATGCGGTAGGAACGTCTGACATAGCGGATTCCGTTGATGCCCCAGAGCATGCGTCGGAGTCTGTAGAAAAGTGCGAAGGAGGTGCCAGCCATGATTGAAGTAAATCCGTTGCTTTTGACCGGCGCGGTCATCGGTACGATCACGGCGCTTCTGACCGCCGCTTATGTGCTGGTAAAGGACAAAAAGTCCCAGATGGGATTTGAACGCACGATGAAGGACGGCGAAATTATGCACCGTCTGGTAGCCTATGCAAAGCCGTACTGGAAGCAGTTTGTACTGGTATTGTTCCTGATGATGTTTTCAATCGCCTATGATATTATTTCGCCGCTGATCATCGGTAATATCGAAGAGCTGGTTGCAGGTGATTTTGTTCTGCCTGCCCTGTATGCCCGGGTAGGCGGTTATGTGGTGGTGCTGCTGTTTTCAATGGGAAGTACCTATCTGCAGGCGGTGATTTTGCAGCGGGTTGGACAGCGGATTGTGTCCGATCTGCGTGAGGATCTGTTTACCCATATCGAATCCCTTTCCCATGAGCAGCTCAATGAGATTCCGGTGGGCAAGCTGGTGACCCGTGTGACCAACGATACCAACGCGATTTCGATGATGTTTACGAACCTGCTGGTCAGCCTGACAAAGAATGCCTTTGTTATTGTAGGCATATTAATTGCAATGATCTGCTTAAACTATGAGCTGACGCTGATGGTGCTGTGCTTTGTTCCCTTCATTGTGATCTTTACAGTGATCTTCCGGAAGTTTTCCCGCCGGGCATACCGCAGAGTAAAGGATGCGACGACGGATATCAATACTTATCTTTCGGAAAACCTTTCCGGCATCAAGGTTACGCAGATTTTCGGACGAGAAGAGGAAAAGATGGCGGAATTTCGTGAGAAAAGCCAGACGCAGGCAAAGGCAAACCTGAGTCAGATTTTCGTGTTCAGTGTATTTCGTCCGTTGGTGTATATGCTTTACATCTGTTCCATCCTATGTCTGTTTTATCTGGGCGGCATGGGACATTTAAACGGCGTGGCGTTTTTAGGACAGACGATCACAGGCGGAACGATCGTTACCTTTTATATGTATATTTCGAAATTTTTCACCCCGATCCAGAACCTGGCAGAGCAGTTTAACTGGCTGCAGTCGGCTTTGGCGTCTGCGGAAAAGGTGTTCTCGATCATGGATCTGGAGCCGAAGCTGGTAGATGCGCCCGATGCTATAGAGCTGGAAGAGGTGCACGGCGAAATCGAGTTTCGCAATGTGTGGTTTTCCTATATTCCCGGGGAATGGGTGCTGCAGGGTGTGTCTTTCCATGTAAATCCGCGAGAAACGGTGGCGTTTGTCGGATCGACCGGTTCCGGAAAGAGCACGATCTTATCCCTGATCTGCCGCAACTACGAGTTCCAGAAGGGCGAGATTTTGATCGACGGTATCGACATTCGCAAGATCAAGATCGCTTCCCTGCGCAGGCATTTTGGTCAGATGCTGCAGGATGTATTTCTGTTCTCCGGCACGATCCGCAGCAACATCGTTCTGCGGGAAGAGGGCATTTCGGATGAAGAAATCCGTCGCGTCTGCCAGTATGTGAATGCCGATCATTTTATTGACAAGCTGGAGCATGGTCTGGATGAGGAGGTGCGGGAGCGAGGAAATAACTTCTCTGCCGGACAGCGTCAGCTGCTGAGCTTTGCGCGAACTATCATCCACAAACCAAGTGTTATGATTCTGGATGAGGCGACTGCCAATATCGACACCGAGACGGAGCTTTTGATTCAGGATTCCCTGGAAAAAATGCGCAGCGTCGGCACGATGCTGATGGTAGCCCACAGACTTTCCACGATTCAGCATGCGGACAACATCATTGTGCTATCCCACGGAAAGATCCTGGAGCAGGGCACGCATCAGGAGCTGCTTGCAAAGCATGGACGATATTACCAGCTGTATACGCTGCAATATCATAAGGAACAGATGGAAGAGTGACGGCGGAGAGCCATCGCGGATGTAGAAAAGATTGAAAAGAAAAGCCCGGAGCACAGCAAAGGAATAGATGCTGTGCTCCGGGCTTTTTTCATCGTATAGGAAACTTTGTTTCCATACGATAAAAACGCTCCCTTTACTTTTGCAGCGTGCAGATATCGACCAGCTCTGCCGTATCCGGCGTAAAGCCGCTCTTTAAGATATCCGCCAGGGCAACTGCCGTATCCAGGCTGGTCAGGCAGGGAATGCCAAGCTCCACAGATTTGCGGCGAACCTTTACGCTGTCCCGGGCAGGGGTACGCCCCTTTTTGGAGGTCGAAATGATGTAATTGACCTTTCCGCTTTCCAGAAGTGCGATGGTGTTGTGCTCGGATTCGCTGATCTTATGGACAAGGGTAACCGACATACCATGGTCACGCAGTACAGCTGCCGTACCTTCGGTTGCATACAGGTGGAAGCCAAGATCTGCAAACCGCTGTGCAATATCAGGGATTTCATCCTTATCGGTGTCGCGCACGGTGATGAAGATGCCGCCCTTGTCGGTCAACTGGTAGCCTGCGCCGACCAATCCTTTGTAGAGCGCTTCCCGCATGGTGGGTGCGATGCCGAGCACTTCACCGGTAGATTTCATTTCAGGTCCGAGCTGAGTGTCCAGTCCAGACAGCTTTTCAAAGGAGAAGACAGGCACTTTGATCGCGGTGTAGGAGGAAATCGGGGCAAGACCGGTACCGTAAGGCATATCCTTTAATTTTTCCCCGAGCATGACGCGGGTGGCGATATCGACCATCGGGATGCCGGTGACTTTGCTCAGATAAGGCACGGTTCTGGAGGAACGAGGGTTTACCTCAATGACATAAACCTGATCCTTGCAGATGACGTACTGGATGTTGATCAAGCCCTTCGTGTTTAAGGCGAGGGCAAGGCGGGTGGAGTAGTCCACGAGCTTTGCGGTTTTGGCGGGGCTTAAATTCCAGGCAGGGTAAACTGCGATGGAGTCGCCGGAGTGGATGCCTGCGCGGTCGATGTGCTCCATAATGCCGGGCAGCAGGACATCCTCGCCATCGCAGATTGCGTCGACTTCAAGCTCCGTGCCCATCATATATTTATCGATCAGAACGAGGTTCCCTTCCATATGGGAAAGGATAATATCCATATATTCTTTTACGTCCGCATCGGAAAAGGCGATAATCATGTTCTGGCCGCCAAGGACATAACTGGGGCGCAGCAGAACCGGATAGCCGAGGCGGTTCGCTGTTTCGATCGCTTCCTCTGCAGTGTGGACGGTATCTCCGACGGGTTGCTTGATATGGAGCTGTTTTAAGAGAGCTTCAAACCGCCCCCGGTCTTCGGCAGCGTCAATACTGTCTGCAGGTGTGCCCAGAATCGGAACATTGTTTTCTGAAAGCCATTTGGTCAAGCGGATTGCGGTCTGTCCGCCGAAGGCAACAACGGCACCGACCGGATTTTCTACACGGATGATGTCTCCGACATCTTCCGGAGTCAGGGGCTCAAAGTACAGGCGGTCTGCTGTATTGAAATCGGTGGAAACGGTTTCCGGGTTGTTATTGACGATAACAACCTCATACCCGGCATCCTTTAATGCCCAGACACAGTGAACGGAGGCGTAGTCGAATTCGATTCCCTGACCGATCCGGATCGGACCGGAGCCAAAGACGATGACGACGGGCTTTTTGGAGCTGTGTTCCGCGATAAAAGCGGAAGCCTCGTCCTCCTCGTCAGTGGTGGAGTAGAAGTAGGGGGTTTCTGCCGCAAACTCCGCTCCGCAGGTATCGACCATCTTATAGGAATACGGAAGGTGGGGGAAAGTAGAGTTGCCGGACAGGCGTGCAATCGTTTTATCCGGAAAACCGTTTCTCTTTAATTCCCGCAGAAAATCATGTGTGAGCGGCTCTGTCTCCAGCCGTTTTTCGAGGTCGCACAGATGCAAAAGCTTTGCTAAAAACCATTCGTCGATCAAAGTCAGCTGATGGATTTTTTCGATGGAAAAACCGCGGAAGAGCGCTTCGTAAACAGCGAAGATGCGTTCGTCGTCCTGCGCCAGGATTTTGGCGGTTAGGGCTTCGTCGTCGAGTGCGCGCATATGCACGTCTGCCAGGCAGTCATGGGAGATTTCTGCTCCGCGAACGGCTTTCATCAGCGCCTGCTCGAAGTTTCTGCCAATGGCCATGACTTCACCGGTGGCTTTCATCTGGGTTCCGAGCTTTCTTGTCGCATACACGAATTTGTCAAAGGGCCATTTCGGAAATTTAACGACAACATAGTCCAATGCCGGTTCGAAGCATGCTTTCGTCTTTCCGGTGATTTCGTTTTTGATTTCGTCCATTCGGTAGCCGATGGCGATTTTGGTAGCGACTCTGGCGATCGGATAGCCGGTCGCCTTGCTGGCGAGGGCGGAGGAACGGGAAACCCTGGGGTTTACCTCGATAACAGCGTACTCGAAGCTTTCGGGATTTAGAGCAAACTGTACGTTGCAGCCGCCCTCAATGCCCATGGCTTCGATGATGTGGAGTGCAGCACTTCGAAGCATCTGGTATTCTTTATCCGCGAGGGTGACCGCAGGGGCGATAACGATGGAGTCGCCGGTATGGACGCCCACCGGATCAAGATTTTCCATAGAGCAGATTGTGATGACGTTTCCGCCGCCGTCGCGCATGACCTCAAATTCGATCTCTTTCCAGCCGGAGATACATTTTTCCACCAGAATCTGCGTGATCGGGGAAAGACGGAGCCCTGCGGAAGCAATTTGGCGCAGCTGTGCTTCGTCAACAGCGATGCCGCCGCCGGTGCCGCCGAGGGTAAAGGCAGGGCGCACGATAACCGGATAGCCTGCAGAGTGCGCGAAGGAGAGAGCACCTTCAAGCGTCGTCGTAACGACAGAGGGGATGATAGGCTCCCGGATCGCTTCCATGGTGCTTTTAAAAACCTGACGGTCTTCGGCTTTGGCAATGGTTTCCGGGTTTGCGCCAAGAAGTGTAACGCCCTCCTGTGCCAGAAAGCCTTCCTTTGCCAGCTGCATCGAAAGCGTCAGGCCGGTCTGACCGCCGAGGGTGGAAAGAATGCTGTCTGGGTGTTCTTTTTTGATGATTTTTTTTAGAAAATCCAGAGTCAGAGGCTCCACGTAGACATGATCTGCCATGGCGGCATCTGTCATGATTGTTGCAGGGTTAGAATTAACTAACACAACCTCCAGACCTTCCTCTTTTAAAGCGCGGCACGCCTGGGTACCTGCATAGTCAAATTCGGCAGCCTGACCGATGACGATGGGGCCGGAGCCGATTACCATTACTTTTTTCAGATTGGGATTTAACGGCATGCTTTATGCCCTCCTTTCCATCAGTGCGACAAATTCGCGGAACAAAAACTCGGAGTCATGAGGACCGCCGCAGGCTTCCGGATGGAACTGCACTGAGAAGCCGGGAAAATCCTGATAAGAAACGCCCTCACAGGTTCCGTCGTTTAGGTTGATAAAACGAAGTACTGCATTATCCGGGAGGGAATCGTTTTTGACGGCATAGCCGTGATTCTGACTGGTGATATAATCCCTGCCGGTGAGCAGATCCTTCACCGGCTGGTTTGCACCGCGGTGTCCGTATTTTAATTTTTCAGTGTCCGCACCGTTTGCAAGGGCGAGAAGCTGATGCCCCAGGCAGATACCAAAAATCGGTATGCCGGATTTGCAGAGGTGAGACAGCTCGGAAATGATAGCCGGGTTATCCTTCGGGTTGCCGGGACCGTTGCTCAACATGATACCGTCCGGCGAATAGGAGAGGATGCGTGCTGCTGTCGTGGAAGCGGGAACGATGGTCAGGTCGCAGTTTAATGCGTGCAGCTTTCGGATGATATTCTGTTTTGCACCGAAGTCCCACAAAACGACGTGATGGCGGGGAAGCGGGGACGGAATCTGGTAAGGCTCCCTGCAGGTAACGTGTGCTACCGCGTCCGTGATTGCCCAGCCCTTTAAGTCTTCAACAGTTGCAGAATCCGGGCGGAGGGATGTGAGCCGTCCGTTCATGACGCCGCGCTCGCGGATGAGCTTGGTCAGGTAGCGGGTATCCAGATCATAGATGCCAGGGATATTTTGCTGCTTTAAAAAAGCGTCAAGATCCATCTGACATCTGAAATTGGAAGGACATGGGCACCATTCTCTGGTGATGTATGCGCTCATGTGAATTCCTTTGCTTTCAAAGTCTTTTGGATTGACGCCGTAGTTGCCGATCAGGGGAAATGTCTGAACGACCATCTGTCCGTAATAACTGGGGTCGGTCAGTGTTTCTGTATATCCGGTCATAGCCGTCGTAAAAACGACTTCCGCGATGACGTCCTCTTTCAAAGGAGCGCCGAAATGTTTTCCGGTCAGACAGGTCCCGTCCTCCAGCTGTAAGTACACAGTTTGTTCCATAAGTACACCTCGCTCATTCTCTCGTGTTTGCTGTACAAATACTGAAAGGCGTCCATGAATCAAACACTTTTCTAAATAGAAAAGTATTTCACTCATGAACGCCTTTGTTCATCTGATGCATTATAGCATTGGGAAAGGGGGCGGTCAAGAATAAATTTTATTTTGTTTACCAGTTCCCCCGTGACTTCGTGGGTACAGATTCCATGCTCGCATGAGAATCTGTGCACATGAAGTCACGGAGGAAGCGCCACTTCATGAGCAAAAGAAGTGGTGGCGCAGCCACTGCGGAAAGCGCCGCAGGCGCGATTCATGACAATAGAATGTTCACGGAGCGAGCATTCTATTGTATTTCGAATGGCGCGGGGGAACGTCCGGGAGAAGGCCACTGTGGAACCGACTATAAACATATCTACCAACTATGTTGGTGTTGACAAATGGGAAGCATCTAATTAGAATGATAGAAAATATCCGAAAAATAACTGCAAAGGAGAGCAGAAAAATGAGCAATCATATAGAAACAAAATGTATTCACGGAAATCTGGATTTTTCCTGGGACGAGCCGACAAAGGCGGTGAGCTTTCCAATCTATCAGACGGCGACGTTCGGACATATCGGTCTGGGACATTCGACCGGCTTTGACTACACGAGAGAGAAAAATCCGACCAGACAGCATCTGGAGGAAACCCTTACCGCGCTGGAGGGCGCTTATGACACGACGGCATTTTCTTCCGGCATGGCGGCGGTGACGGCGGTATTTGATCTGTTTGCACCCGGCGACCACATCATCTGTTCTGAAGACCTTTACGGCGGCGTAACCCGTCTGGTCAATACCATCGGCAAAAAGAACGGACTGATGGTTGATTTTGTCAATACCGGTGATTTGGATGAGATCAAACGGGTGCTGCGTCCGGAAACAAAGGCACTCTACATCGAGACGCCCAGCAACCCGATGATGGAGATCACTGACCTTTCGGCATGCGCAGAGCTTGCAAAAGAACACAACCTTCTGATGATCACAGACAATACCTTTTTATCTCCATATTTGCAGAACCCGATTGCGCTCGGTGCAGATATCGTCATTCACAGCGCGAGCAAGTTTCTGTGCGGACATAACGACACGATCGCCGGTTTTGTCTGCTCTGCAAAGGAAGAGCCCGCAGCAAAAATCCGCCTGATTGCAAAGACGACCGGCGGCTGTTTGTCCCCCTTCGACAGCTGGCTGGTAATGCGCGGCATCAAGACACTGGCGGTGCGCATGGAGCGGCAGCAGGAAAATGCGGGCAACATCGCGCGCTGGCTGACGGAGCAGAAGAAAGTTAGAAAAGTATATTATGCCGGACTGGAAACGCATCCTGGTTATGAGATCAATGCAAAGCAGGCGAGAGGTGCGGGTGCGATGATTTCCTTCGACGTCGACAGCGTGGAAACGGCACAGCGCGTGCTGGAAAAGGTGCGCGTCATCACCTTTGCGGAGAGCCTTGGGGGTACAGAATCTTTGATCACCTATCCGATGAAGCAGACCCATCCGGATGTTCCGAAGGAGTGGAGAGAAAAGCTTGGCATCACCGACACTCTGCTGCGCCTGTCCGTTGGACTGGAGCATGTGGACGAGCTGATTGCGGATCTGGAGCAGGCGTTTGTTTCCTGAGAAAAAATCCACGCTGTAGGGACTGCATTGCGGCGCAGCAGAAAAATGTCGTGTTTGCGACCCGTTGCAGGCATAAGAATCCTGCAGGGCAGGATTTTTGTTGAGAGGGAGATTAGAAATGACAACCTATAATTTTGACCGGGAAATTGACCGGAAAAAGACAAACAGCCTGAAATATGATTTCGCCGTGGAACGCGGACGTGACGTAGATGTGTTGCCATTGTGGGTGGCGGATATGGATTTTCAGGCGCCGAAGCCTGTGTTGGATGCACTGCAGAATGCGGTTTCCCATGGGATTTTCGGTTATAGCGAGGTAAAAGGAGAATATTTTGACGCGCTGTATCGCTGGTTTGACAGTCGGTTTGACTGGCAGCCAAAGTCTGAATGGCTTGTAAAAACCCCCGGCGTGGTATTCGCCCTTGCGATGGCGGTACGCGCTCTGACAAAAGAGGGCGACAGTGTACTGATTCAGCCGCCGGTTTATTACCCGTTCTTTGAGGTGATTCGCGATAACAATAGAAAGATCGTAGAAAGCCCGCTTCTTTTGACGGACGGACATTATGAAATTGACTTCGACGATCTGGAAGAAAAGATCGCATCCCAGAATGTAAAGCTGTTTTTGCTGTGCAGTCCCCACAATCCTGTCGGCAGAGTCTGGACAAAAGAAGAGCTTCAAAAACTGGGAGAGCTTTGCGACCGCTACCATGTGTTTGTTGTGTCAGACGAGATTCATTGTGATTTTGCCTTTCTGGAGCATCCGCATACGATATTTGCAAAGGCATGTCCGCAGCTGGAAGAAAAGATGATTCTTTGCACTGCACCGAGTAAGACCTTTAATCTGGCGGGGCTGCAGGTTTCCAATATCTGGGTTCCTGGAAAAGAGGTCCGGGACAGATTCAAAGCCGAGATCAACGCAGCGGGATATTCCCAGTTGAACGCCCTCGGTTTAATCGCGTGCCAGGCAGCTTATGAAAATGGCGGCGAGTGGCTTGAGCAGTGCCGGGCATATTTGCGGGAAAATTTGAAGGTCCTGCGCAGCTTCTTAAGAGAAAGACTGCCTAAGATCCGTCTGATCGAACCGGAAGGCACTTACTTTGCATGGTTGGACTGCTCGGGACTGGGACTGTCGGACACAGCGTTGGAAAATTTCATTGCACATCAGGCAAAGCTCTGGCTGGATGGCGGCTCTGTCTTTGACAAAAAGTCGGGACAGTTTGAACGCATCGTGCTGGCGTGCACGAAAAAAACGCTTTTGCAGGCGCTTACACAGCTGGAAGCAGCCTGCCGGGGAAGAAATTCATAACGCAAAAACAACTGCCGGGAGGCGGTGCTTTTATTCAATGAAAAGTCTGTGCTGATGCCGGAAAAACCATGGAATATTTTATTCATGACAATAGAATGCTCGCAGAGCGTGCATTCTATTGTTTAAAAAGGGTTGACAGATCCGAAAAGACAGAATATAATCACATTAACATATAAAGTAAGTAGGTTTAAGGAGGAAGAGCAAATGAGCAACATTTATACATCCGCAGATCAGTTAATCGGCAGAACTCCCCTGCTGGAGCTGACACATATTGAAAAGGCAGAGGGCTTAAAGGCGCACATATATGGCAAGCTGGAATACTTTAATCCTGCAGGCTCTGTAAAGGACAGAATTGCAAAAGCGATGATCGATGATGCAGAGGCGAAGGGCGCATTAAAGGCAGGCTCTGTAATTATTGAACCTACCTCCGGCAACACCGGCATCGGTCTTGCGTCTGTTGCAGCAGCGAGAGGCTACCGTATCATTATCGTAATGCCGGAAACCATGAGCGTAGAGCGCAGACAGCTGATGAAGGCATACGGCGCAGAGCTTGTCCTGACAGAAGGTGCAAAGGGCATGAAGGGTGCAATCGCAAAGGCAGACGAGCTGGCAAAGGAAATTCCCAACAGCTTCATTCCCGGACAGTTTGTAAACCCTGCAAACCCGGAGGTACACAAAAAGACAACCGGTCCTGAGATCTGGGAAGATTTGGATGGTAAGGTTGATATCCTGGTAGCAGGCGTTGGTACGGGCGGAACCGTGACCGGTACAGGCCAGTACTTAAAGAGCAAAAAGGCTGATGTAAAGGTTGTTGCTGTAGAGCCTGCAGGCTCTCCGGTTTTGAGCAAAGGCACAGCCGGCGCACACAAGATCCAGGGAATCGGCGCAGGCTTCGTACCGGACGTTCTGGACACCAGGGTTTATGACGAAATTATCACCGTAGAGAATCAGGATGCGTTTGCAACCGGCAGAAAGATCGGTCATCAGGAAGGCGTGCTGGTAGGCATTTCTTCCGGTGCAGCAGTATGGGCAGCGATCGAGCTTGCAAAGCGTCCCGAAAATGAAGGAAAGAACATTGTTGTGATCCTGCCGGATACCGGTGATCGCTATCTTTCTACCCCTCTGTTTGCAGAAGAGTAAGAGGCAGAGTTTAAGCTCTGTTACAGTTCACCCGTGCCATTCGTGAAAATTTTCTTGACAGAGCGAAACGGGTATGCTATCTTGTAAAAAACAAAAAGCGATGACGAAGAAAAGTAGTACAGACAGACGGCACAGAGAGCAGGCGGCGGTGGGAGTCCTGCGCGGATATCTGTAGGAAAGAACACTTCCGAGCTGCAAGCTGAACGCAGGATCTGTAAGTAGGCGAGCCGGAGTCCCACGTTACAGGGATAGCGTTTCATGGGAACGCGAAAAAGGGGCCGTACAAGGAAGTGCGGCAAGTTAGGTGGCACCGCGGATATAGCAGCAGCTATTCGTCCTATCTCCAATAGGACAAATGGCTGCTGTTTTTGCGTTCTTACAGTTCCCTTCGCAGCTTTCCGTGCGCAGCTTCTCATGCGAGCATGGAATCTGCACCCGGAAAGCGAAAGAGAAACTGCAACGCAGCAAAAGAAAAGGAGGAAAAGCTTATGTGTTCCATTCTCTGCTACGCGGGAAAAGATGTCACCAAAGAAACGATGGAAGGATATCTGTTAAAGACAAAGATGAGAGGACCGGATGCCCAGCAGGTCGTTGAGACCGAATTCGGGTATCTCGGCTTTGCAAGACTTGCGATCATGGGGTTGACCACGGACGGCATGCAGCCGTTTCAACGGGACGGCAGCTGGGTGATTTGCAATGGTGAAATTTACGGCTTTCGCAAAATCAAAAAGGAGCTGGAAGAGCGCGGTTATCAGTTCCAGAGCGGTTCCGACTGTGAGGTTTTGCTTCCGCTATATGAAGAATATGGACTGGAAATGTTTTCCCATCTGGATGCGGAATATGCCTGTGTATTGTACGATCACAAAAGCGGCAAGCTGATCGCAGCCCGTGACCAGATCGGAATCCGTCCGTTGTTTTATGGTTATTCCAAGAGCGGAAAGATTGCATTTGCCAGTGAGGCAAAGAACCTGATCGGCTGGGTGGACGAGGTGCGTGCATTTCCGCCCGGAAGCTATTATTATGATGGGAAATTTGTCAAATATGAGGATATCGCAGCTGTCCATGGTTATGTGCACGAAGATATTGATGTGATTACAAAAAACATCCATGATAAGCTGACGGAGGGGGTAAAGAAACGTCTGGATGCAGACGCTCCGCTGGGCTTTTTGTTATCCGGCGGTCTGGACTCAAGCCTTGTATGTGCAATTGCAGCAGACATTTTGAAAAAACCGATCAGGACCTTTGCAATCGGCATGGACACAGATGCGATTGATTTAAAATATGCAAAAGAAGTTGCTGATTTTATCGGCGCAGAGCATACCGAAGTCATCATGACAAAGGAAGAAGTGCTGGAAAGCCTGGAAACCGTTATCGAAGCGCTTGCAACCTATGACATCACGACGATCCGTGCGAGCATGGGCATGTACCTTGTCTGCAAGGCAATCCATGAAAAAACAGACTTAAAGGTGCTGCTGACCGGTGAAATTTCCGACGAGCTGTTCGGCTATAAATATACGGACTTTGCACCGAGCGCGGCAGCCTTTCAGGAAGAGGCAGCAAAGAGAATCCGTGAGCTGTACTGCTATGATGTCCTGCGTGCCGACCGGTGTCTTGCGGCAAACAGCCTGGAAGCCCGTGTACCCTTCGGCGATCTCGACTTTGTCCGTTATGTGATGTCCGTTGACCCGGCGAAGAAGTTAAACACCTACGGAAAAGGAAAATATCTGCTGCGCAAGGCATTTGAAACAGATCATATTTTGCCGGAAAACATCCTGTGGAGAGAAAAAGCTGCATTCAGCGATGCAGTAGGACACAGCATGGTGGATGATTTAAAAGAATACGCAGAGAAGTATTACACCGACGAGGAATACGAAACGCTCCGTCAGAAATATGATTTTGCACAGCCCTTCACAAAAGAAAGCCTGCTGTATCGGGAAATCTTTGAAAAGTATTATCCCGGACAGGCAAGGATGGTGCCGGACTTCTGGATGCCCAACAAGAGCTGGGAGGGCTGTAATGTCAATGACCCTAGTGCCCGCGTGCTGGCAAACTACGGTGACAGCGGAAAATAAAAACAATAGAATGCACGCTCTGCGAGCATTCTATTGTCATGAATAACGGGTGGGGCTTATAAGCCCCACCCGTTTACGCGTTCCATTCGCATTCGCCGGACGTGCGGAACATCAGCAGCGCCTCGCGGCAGGAAAATTCACCCAGCTCATAGTATCCGTGGGAAAGTCGGTTGATGCGTTCCAGAGAAACTGCGCGGTTGGCACATTTGGGCTGGTCATAAATAAACCGGATGCCCTTGGCGTAATATTCAGCGTCGAATTCGGGAGTTCCTTCTTCCTCATAATAAGGGTCGAAGAAAAACACCTCGTCCCTGGAAATGCCGGTTAAAAGCACATAGTGCGGAACTTCAAGAAAAAGACGCAGCACGACAGCTGCACCGTGCAAAAGCGCCTGACTGATTTCGCTGTCCGGGGACAGTGTAACATCGTTACCGAAAAGAAACTGCGTCTGGATCGGAAAAGAGCGGACAGCTGCCAGCTGATTTAACCAACTGCCGACAAAACGCATTGCGGCGGCGGAAGTGCCGTGACGGCATGGTTGTCCCTGTTCGTTATAAGTGTCCATTGTATAGAGCATAATACATTTGAGGATGTCAGGACTGATTTCTTCCCGATCAAACAGGTAGCGGATTCCGTTGGTAATAGAAACAGAACCGCAGTCATATTCTGAGGACTGATAATTTAAGTAATTTTTCATTGAAAAATCCTCCGGTAAAGCATATTATATAAGGTCAGTGGATTGTTCCGTACTGCGCACTCCCACAACCCTACCCACCTATGAGCAAGCTCCTGTGGGCTTAGACCTTTTGACCCTGGCATCCTTATAGGATAGAAAGAATCGTGAGCTCTGCTGTCGAATATAACGCGAACCCCGTATTTTGTCAAGAATATGGGAATAGAGTCTTGACAGATCGAAAAAAATAGAATACAATTCTCACTAACATACCGGATAGATAGGTATTGAGCGGCGGATGATTCGCCTAAAAGGAGGAGCAGTTATGAAAAAACGAAACAGGATCTTAAGCCTGCTTCTGGCAGGAGTGATGGCGCTGGGACTGACCGCGTGCGGCGCATCGAATGCAGGTGCTGCAGCAGATGAAACCGGAAGCGCAGCGGTGAGCACAGAGAGTGCATCCTCAGACACAGCAGCTTCGGGAGAGAAGATTATCAACGTCGGTGTGACCAATACCATCGGCAGTATCAATCCCCTTTTGTTAAACGGCGGCGAGATTAACAAATATGCGACCGGACTGATGTTTTTGCCGTTGATGGAGCTGGATGCTGACTTGAACTTCGAGGGCATGCTGGCAGATTCCATCACAACAGAAGATAACAAAAACTTTATCGTTCACATCGATGATGCTGCAACCTGGTCGGACGGAACGCCTGTTACAGCAGATGATGTGGTTTATACCGCGCTTCGCCTGGCGAGCCCGGTCATCGGCAATACTGCAATGATGTATTATGTATTTGAAGGTGTTGGCGACGACGGCTTTGTAGAGGAAGGTGCAGAGAGCATCGACGGCATTCAGAAGGTAGACGATAAAACGGTACAGTTTACGACCAAAGAAGAAATGCCGATTACTACCTTTGAAAACAGCTATGCGAGATATCTGCTGACTCTGCCCAAGCATGTGATCGAGCAGTATTCCGAGGAAGAGCTTTCCACAGCGGATTGGTTCAACCATCCCGATGTTGTCAGCGGACCGTTCATCGTAACGGATTTCGATGTGGATCATTATATTTCCTATGAAGCGAACAAGGATTATTGGAAGGGCGCGCCCAAGATCGACAAGCTAAACATCAAAATCGTAGACGGCAGTCAGCTGTATGCAGGTCTGCAATCCGGCGAAATCGATATCACCCAGCAGACGATGAGTGATATCCCGCAGGAGGACTATGAGAGCGTAGAAGCCCTGGACAACGTAGACGTTGTATACGGTTCCCCGGTTACCAACCAGTCCGTATTTATCCAGACAAAGAACGTGCCGGATGTAAAAGTTCGTCAGGCGATGCTGTATGCGATCGACCGTCAGCAGATTCTGGAGGAACTGTTAAACGGACATGGCGAAATTGTAGATGGATTCCTGTCCAGTGCAAGCCCGTTCTATGATGATTCCCTTACACCGGTTTCCTATGATCCGGAAAAGGCAAAAGCACTTCTGGAAGAAGCTGGATGGGACGGCTCCCAGACAATCCGTTTCTATGTAAATTCCGGCGATTCGACCTTTGTAAACGCAGCCTCCATCATCGCTGCAGAGTGGGCTGCAGTCGGCATCAAGGCGGAAATCCAGACCGTTGACTTCGCAACGCTGATGAGCGTTGCAGGCACAGAGGACTATGATGTACTGGCAGTACAGTACACCTATGCGCCGGTGGATCCCTATCCGGATGTAGCATGGCTGCTTGGCGGTGAAGGAAGCTGGACCGGCTACAGCGACGATACGTTAAACGACGCGTTGACCAAATCCCAGCTGACAAGTGATCCAGAGGAAACAAAAGAGCTGTTCTCCGTTGTGGATAAAAAGGTACAGGAAGATGTTCCGATGTTCTCCGCCTATGTTATCAGCGCACAGGGGGCAGTCAGCAAGCGGATTACAGGCGCAGCTCCCAGCGTATACGGCTTCTTCAACGATGTCCAGAACTGGAACGTAGTGGAATAAAGAAGAATCCTGTTTCACAGAATTCCATTCTGCCGCAGTGGGATCTTTGCGGAGCATTTTTATCAGAGAAAAAAGAAGTTTTCTTCCGATAAAAAGTTTGTATTTCATATATTTTATGCTATGATAATAACTGCCGCACATCTCTTTTTTGGGAGGTGTGCGGCAGAATCTGATATATGAGTAAAGTGAGGAAAAGCAAATGCCGCATTTACTGGAAGTAGAGGGGCTGACAACCGTTTTTGACAGCGACTACGGACGCACTGTCAGCGTGGACCATGTAAATTTTCATGTAGATAAGGGAGAAGTTGTCTGTATCGTCGGCGAATCCGGCTGTGGCAAGAGTGTGACCTCACTTTCTATTATGGGGCTGCTTGGAAGAGGCGGAACCGTGACGGAGGGAAGCGCCGTATTCGAGGACAAGAACCTTCTGACGATGACGGAAAAAGAGCTGGATAAAATCCGGGGCGACCGTCTGACGATGATTTTTCAGGACCCGCTGACCTCTCTCGATCCGGTCTTTACAGTCGGCAACCAGCTGATGGAGAGCATCCGAAAGCATATGAGACTGTCAAAAGAAGAGGCGCGAAAGCGGGCAGAGCAGATTTTAGGAAAAGTTGGTATGCCCGATCCTCACGGTGTCATGAAAAAATATCCCCATACGCTTTCCGGCGGCATGCGCCAGCGTGTGATGATCGCGATGGCTCTGTGCTGCAATCCGGGCCTGCTGATCGCAGATGAACCGACGACGGCACTGGATGTGACGATTCAGGCACAGATTATGGCGCTGTTGCGCAATCTGCAAAAAGAGAGTGGGATGTCGATGATCCTGATCACCCATGACATCGGGCTGGTAGCGAGCATGGCGGACCGCGTGATCGTTATGTACGCCGGACAGATGATCGAAGAAGCACCGGTAAAGGAGCTGTTTGCTGCGCCGGCACATCCGTATACAAAGGCACTTTTGCAGACGGTTCCCGGAATTTATGATGAAAAGGACAGGGAGCTTGTCGCGATTCCCGGCATGGTTCCGGAAAACTATGATTCGATCCCCGGCTGTCGGTTTGCAGACCGCTGCGCCTTCCGGACAAAAGGCTGCGATCAGCCTCAGAGCTACAGACAGATCGGGGAAGGACATTTTGTCAGATGTATGCTCGCCAAAGAAGGAGAAACGTGAAGATGAGCATAAATATGGAAGAAAAAAACACGGAGAAGGAGCCGCTGATCCGGGTAGAAAACCTGAAAAAATATTATCCCATCCGGGGCGGCGTTATTACCCATACGACAGGCTATGTGCATTCGGTGGACGGCGTTTCCTTTTCGATTGCAGAGGGAGAAACCCTCGGTCTGGTGGGCGAATCCGGCTGCGGCAAATCGACGGTGGGCAGACAGCTGGTCGGCCTGGAAAAGCCGACGGGCGGCAGGCTGTTTTATCATGGAAAGGATATGGAGAAGCTTTCCGGAAAAGAGAAAAAGAGCGTGCGCACGCAGCTGCAGATGGTGTTTCAGGACCCATATTCTTCCCTGAATCCGAGAAAGCATATTTATGAAATTTTATCCCAGCCGATGCTCTATCATGGGATTTCCAATAAAGAAACTGTCCACAGGGATGTTGATCGACTGCTGGATATGGTAGGACTTCCCAAACACGTCCTCGGGCGCTACCCGCATGAGTTCTCCGGCGGACAGCGGCAGAGAATCGGGATTGCGCGGGCACTGTCTTTAAATCCCAGGTTTTTGGTCTGCGATGAGCCGGTCAGTGCGCTGGACGTTTCGATTCAGGCACAGATTCTGAATCTGCTGCGCAGCCTGCAAAAGGACCTGGGGCTGACGTGTATGTTCGTTGGACATGGACTTGGCGCGGTCAACTATGTCAGCGACCGGATCGCAGTCATGTACCTTGGTAAAATTGTGGAGATCGGACCGGCGCAGGAGGTGTTCCATCATCCGGTACACCCTTACACCCGTGCCCTGATCGATGCAGTGCCGATTGCAGATCCCAAAAAGCGGGAACAAAAACCGCTTCTGACCGGAGAAATCGGCTCCAGCACGAACCCGCCCTCCGGCTGTCGTTTCCATCCGAGATGTCCGTACGCGACGGAAAGCTGCAGACAGGAAGTGCCGGAGCTTTGCAGTGTTTTCCCAGGCAGCAGTCATCTTGCGGCGTGCCCATATGCAATTGCGCAGCTGGCTGGCGGCGCACCCGCATACGATGCGAAGATGCAGCAGGTTGTCGTAGAGCAGAAATGGAGATAAAAGTGACATGGGAAAATATATGATCAAGCGCATCCTGATCGCCATCCCGGTTCTGATCGGGATCACGATCATCGACTATGCGATTATGTGTCTTGCGGGCAGCCCGCTGCAGATGCTGCAGGGACCCCGAATTTCCCAGGCTGCGGTTGCGGCAAAGGAAATCGCCCTCGGTCTGGATAAACCGTTTTATGTGCAGTATTTTGTCTGGTTAAAACAGCTTTTACATGGAAATATGGGCTATTCGATCAAGTCCTATCAGGCAGTCAGCGAGATGATCGCAAGCCATTTGGGACCGACGCTTTTGCTGATGGGCGTATCGCTTCTGGTCAGCTTGCTGATGGCGGTGCCCGCCGGAATTTACAGTGCGATCAAGCAGTATTCCGCAGGAGATTATACGGTTGTTACACTTTCCTTCCTGGGAAGCAGCGTGCCCGGATTTTTCCTTTCTTTGCTGTTGATCTATCTGTTTACGGTAAAGCTTGGCTGGCTTCCGTCCAGCGGAATGGCGACGCTCGGAACTGCAGGCGGCGCGGGTGATGTGGCAAAGCATATGGTGATGCCGGTGTTAGTCCTGGCTACCTCCATGGCGGGTACAAATATCCGTTATATTCGAAGCGCGATGCTGGAAATTTTGCAGCAGGATTACTTGCGCACGGCAAAGGCAAAGGGAATCGGAAGATTTCTTGTCATCAATAAGCATGCGCTGCGCAACGCGCTGATCCCGATTATTACGGTAATTGGAATGGAGATTCCAGTGCTGTTCGGCGGTCAGGTTATCATTGAGCAGGTCTTTTCCTGGCCGGGACTCGGACTGATGACGATGAGCGCAATCACGAACCGGGATTATCCGGTTATTATGGGTGTCTGCCTGCTGTCTGCAATCGTTGTGCTGGCGGCAAACCTGATTACGGATATTTTATACGCACTGGCAGACCCGACAATCCAGCTGAAATAGGAGCGGCGAAGATGGAGAAAAAAGATCGTATCAAAAAAGATATTTCAAGAGAAAGCTATTTGCAGACCGTCATCCGTCGTTTTAAACAGCATCATCTGGCAACGGTCAGCCTTGTGATTTTAGCGGTTTTGGTGGTGGCAGCGCTTTTGGCCCCGATCATCGCACCGTACAATCCGGATGAAATCGTCGGAGGCTTTTCCAAAGCGCCCACAGCAGAGCATTGGCTGGGAACGGATCAGATCGGTCGTGACGTCTTGAGCCGGCTTTTGTATGCAACGCGGATTTCCCTGTTGGTCGGTGTGCTGGCGACGGCGATCTCTACTGTGATCGGTGTGATTCTGGGACTGATCGCCGGGTATTTTGGCGGCGCTGCGGATATGATTATCATGCGTTTTACGGATATGGTCATGTCGTTTCCCTATATTTTGCTGGTGCTGGTTGCGGCGTCGATTTTTAAGCCGGGGCTCTGGAGCATCATCCTGATTCTGGGCTTTGTAGACTGGCCGGGAATTGCCCGTCTGGTTCGCGGCAATGTGCTGAGCCTGCGGGAGAGTAATTTTATTAAAAGTGATCTCGTGGCAGGAATGCCGCTTCCGTATATTCTGTTTTCCGAGATTCTGCCAAATACCGCTGCGCCGATTCTGGTGTATGCAACGTCGGTTCTGGCGTTGTCGATGTTGGATGAGGCGGCACTTTCGTTCCTCGGAATGGGTGTGCAGCCGCCGACCGCGAGCCTTGGAAATATGTTAAACGGCGCGCAGTCGCTGACTGTACTGACGAAACAGCCGTGGCTCTGGATTCCGTCCGGGCTGATGATCGTGGTGCTGGTCATTGCGATTAACTTTATCGGTGACGCGCTGCGGGATGCGCTGGATCCCAATAGCGGAAAGTAAGACTGGAACACGCAAAAGCAGAAAGGACTGCAGCAGGAACACTGCAGGAGGACATCGGAGGGATTTGCGATGATACAGGAAATGGATTTAATGGAAATTTTTTACTGGTTTCACAGACATCCGGAGCTGTCTTATGAGGAATACGATACAACTGCGCAGATTAAAAAGCTGTTGAAAGCAGCGGATGTAAAGATCCTGCCGATTCCGATGGAAACCGGTCTGATTGCGGAGGTAAAAGGAGAAAAGGATGGTCCGGTGCAGGCGCTTCGCTGCGATATTGACGCGCTGCCGATTACTGAGCTGACGGATTTACCTTATGCGTCGGAATGTCCGGGAAAGATGCACGCCTGCGGGCACGATTTTCACATCACGGCGGGAATCGGGACTGCGATCTGGCTGCAGGAACATAAGGACGAGCTCTGTGGGACAGTGCGGTTTTTCTTCCAGCCAGGAGAAGAGTCCTCCCTGGGCGCACGGAAAGTGCTGGAAACGACGGCACCCGATTCGGTTACGCGCGTCTGGGGCTTTCATTCTGATCCGACCAATTTGGTCAATGCCATCGGCATCCGGGAGGGCGCAGTTGCGGCGGCAGTAGATCGGTTTGTGATTACGATAACGGGCGTCGGCTGCCACGGCGCACACCCGGATGATGGCGTTGATCCAATTCCGGCGGCTGCAGCCATGGTTCAGGCATTTCAGACGATCGTGACCCGCAATATCAATCCGTTCCATCCTACACTCATCAGCGTTACGCGACTGGAAGCGGGAAATACCTGGAATGTGATTCCGCAGACAGCACAGCTGGAGGGAACTGTTCGGACCATGGATCGGCAGGATCGCTGCCTGTTTGAAAAACGCTTAAAAGCAATTGCAGAGCGGACCGCATCTGCCTATGGAGCGTCCGCAGAGGTAGAGTGGATTCCCGGTCCTCCGGCTGTTTGCAACGATGCAGAAATGGCGGCTTTTGCAAAGGAAACGGCAGAAGCGGAGGGCTTTTGGACTGTTCCGGAAGAACAGTCGCTCGGCGGAGATGATTTTTCTTTCTACATGGAGAAAGTGCCCGGCTGCTATATTAAAATCGGCATCGGAAAGGGGGCGACAATCCATCAGCCGACCTTTCAGGTGGACCCGGCGGCATTGATGCCTGCGGTACGGTATTTGAGTCGTCTGCTGCTGCGCTGGGGCGAGGAAAAGGGCTGAGCGACGCAGCCGAGGAATATGCATAGTAATACGCAGTTTTTGCGTAAGAACACAATATAAGAAAAGGGGTAAAAAACATGAGCACATTTCGATTTGCCATTATGGGAGCAGGTAACATCGCACATCAGTTTTGTGATGCAGTGACGCTGGTGGAGGACTGTGAGGTGAGCGCGATCGCCAGTAAGGATCTGGGACGCGCACAAAAATTTGCGGAGGAATGCAGCGTAACCCATGCGTATGACAACTATGAGCAGATGCTGATAGAGGAAAAGCCGGACTGTGTTTATATTGCAGTGACGCCAAACGACCATTTCCGTCTGACGATGCTTTGTCTGGAGCATCGCGTTCCGGTGTTGTGCGAAAAAGCGATGTTTACAAACAGTGCAGAGGCAAAAGCGGTTTTTGAAAAAGCAGAAAAAGACCAAACCTTTGTAATGGAAGCGATGTGGAGTCGTTTTCTGCCGGCGGTCAACCAGGCAAAAAAATGGGCGGCAGAAGGAAAAATCGGCAGACTGGAAGCCTTACAGGGAAGAATCGGTTTTCTCGCGCCGGAGGGAGCAGACAATCGGTATCACAGCCCTCTGCTGTGCGGCGGAGCTGCGACGGATATCACGGTTTATGCCTATGAAATCGCGACCTGGCTGGTCAATGAGCCTGTCCGCAAAACCTATGCGGCTGCGAACCTTGATCAGACCGGTGTAGACTTAACCGATCAGGTTACGGTGAAGTTCGAACATGTGCTGGCAGATCTTGTGACGAGCTTTGCAGCGCCTATGGGCAACAGCATGGTGATCTACGGTCGGGAAGGGCGCATTGAGCTGCCCGATCCCCATTATGCATCCAAATGCTTTTTATATGGGGCGGATGGAATGCTGAAGGAAGAGTTCACAGATACGACGACGCAGAAGGGCTTTACCTACGAGATCGAAGAGACGATCCGCTGCGTGCGCGCAAAGAAGACGGAAAGTCCGGTTGTTCCGCATGCGACGACAATTGCCTGCGCGGAGCTGTTTGATCAGATTCAGGCGGCAAAGAAAGAGTGAACTATCGGAAACAACGTGCAGAAAAAGGCGGTACAGATTTTGAGCTCTGTACCGCTTTTGTGTTGGTGTACCCGGTGCGCATTCCTGCAGGGCGGGGTTTCTGTCGCGAAGTTTAGAAATAATCCGAAAAATACGGTTTTTTGACCGGAATCAGCCGCTCCAGCCAGGTCAGCATATAGTATTCCATCGAGATTTTTTCATGGTCGTAAAGATAAGTCGGGCGCTTGTAGCCCATCATCAAAGCAGTGAGCGTGTTAATGTCGAGTTCTACGACGTTAATGGACTGATTGTCCTCGACACGCTCACAGGTTGTTTCCCCCTCGTGCCAGGAAACGAGAAAATCTCCCTGATTCCAGGAAGCAAGGCCGTCAGTAACTCGGAAATGGATTTTGAAATCCTCCGGCTGGATCTGCCAGGGATACTCCTGCAAAAAGTTTTCAACATCAACGATTCGCGCCATAATATAGGGAGCTATCGTTTCTTCAATCTCACTGTCTTCGAACAGATATGCCATGGGTTCACCGGAATAATTATCCCCCCGTACTTGTGTGATCATAGAAAAATGCGCGCTGATGTAGTTCCAGAGGCCGTGTCTGGCTTCGCTGGTTAAATAAACCATTTCCTTAATATGAAAAATTTCATTTGCAATGTAATAAACCAGATAACCAAGGGGCTTGTGCTCTTCATTATAATAAAGGGCTACGATCATATCATCATTTTCCCAGCGCCAGTATTCATCCCAGGCCAGCTTGTCGCGAATGAGTGCACCGTGGTGCTGCATGGCGAAATAGGAATACACGTTATGAAAATCCTCGGAATCCAGGCTGACACGTTCGACCATGCCCCGGACGGGGAAGGCCTTTGGAAGCTGCGTATCCTTGACAGTGAAGGTGAGTTTGTCGGACACGATCTCCCAGCCCATTTTCCGATAAAATGGAATGGAATATGGATATAGAAAGGAAATGGGAAGCTTCTTTTTGTGCATATAGTCGATGACATAGCGCATCAGGGAATGAATCAGTCCGCGTCCGGTGTATTCCGGATAAGTAGTGACTCCGGTGATGCCGCCCATCGCCATAATGTTATCCTGAATGTTGATCTGCATGGAATAAACAACGATCATGGATGCCAGCTTTTCTTTATAAAACCAACCGAGTACATAAGCGTCCTCGAGAATCGGACGTTTGGCATATTTGATCTCCTCCTGCTCCCAGCCGGTCTGGAAGAGCTCGTAGGAGGTTACCTGAAAAGCATACTGTAAAAGTGCGTTGAACTGTTCCAGATCGTTGTGATCGAGCTCACGCATGCGGAAATCACCGTTGACTTCAAGGTAAGTGTGCGTGTCCTTGTCTGACATAGAAGATGCCTCTTTTCTGAATGATGCGGTCTTTAGATTTCAAAGACATCATACAACCAAATGAAAGGCTCGTAAAGAGGAAAACTTTTCGCATGACAGCTTTTGGAATTTAGAGTATACTGTGATATCAGAGAGTCGTATGGATGAAACGACTGCAGAAAGGGACAGGAGGCAAATTGATGAATCAGATTCCCCAGGCAGGAGAAATTTATCAGCATTTTAAAGGAAAGCTTTATCGGATTGTGGCACTGGCAACCCACACGGAAACCGGTGAGCAGCTTGTGATCTATCAGGCACTTTATGGAGAGTTCCAGGTTTTTGCAAGACCGCTTTCCATGTTTCTGGAAAAGGTGGATGCAAAAAAATATCCTGATGCAGCGGGAAAAGACCGTTTTATGCGGATCCCGATGGCAGAAGCAGCGGCAGTGTCACGGCCTGTTGCAGCACCGTCTGAGAACCCTGTTGAGCTCCGACCCGCTGCAATGCCGTCAGAGAGCACTGTTGAGTCCCGGGCCGTTGCAGCATCCTCTGAGAACTCTGTTGAGCCCCAGCCCGATCCCGGTCTGCTCGCTTTTTTAGATGCGGACAGCTACGAAGAAAAGCTGGAAGTATTTGCATCGCTGGAGGGCAAAGTCGATCTTCATATGTTGAATGCCATTGCTGCTTCCCTGGATCTGGAGCTTTCGGAGGGCAGCTTGGAGGAGCAGTACGACACGCTGAAAAGCTGCCTGATGACACTGGAGCGTTATGAGTGCAATCGCCTGCGGTGAGCAAAAAAGAAAAAAACGGAGAACTGGATTGAAGCAACAAACCCCAAGAAATATTGAAGTACAGAGAAAACAGGAACTGTTAAACCGGATTGCGCCGGGGCTATTAACATGGTATGATAAAAGCAGACGGAGCTTACCCTGGCGGGAAGAACCGACGCCGTATCGGGTCTGGGTATCGGAGATCATGCTGCAGCAGACGCGGGTCGAGGCGGTAAAACCGTATTTTGCGCGCTTTATGGAACGACTGCCGGATATCGAAGCGCTCGCCGAAGTGGATGACGATGAATTATTAAAACTTTGGGAAGGGCTCGGCTATTACAGCAGGGCACGGAATTTAAAGGCTGCGGCACAGCAGATTGTGACAGAATACGGCGGAGAGATGCCGTCGGATTACAGGGAGCTTTTAAAGCTAAAAGGAATTGGAAGCTACACAGCTGGCGCGGTTTCTTCGATTGCCTTTAAACAGCCCAATCCCGCAGTGGACGGAAACGTGCTGCGCGTCATTGCCCGGCTTTTGGAGGATGACAGCGATATTTCCGATCAGTCGGTAAAAAAAAGAGTAGAGGATGATCTGCGTCCTGTCATGCCAAAGGATCGCCCCGGTGACTTTAATCAGGCGTTGATGGAGCTTGGCGCAACCGTCTGTCTGCCAAACGGTGCACCGAAGTGCAGCAACTGTCCGTGGCAGGAATTCTGCCTGGTTGGATTGCACGGCACCTGGCAGCAGTATCCGAAAAAGGCAGAGAAAAAGGCAAGGACGATCGAAGACAAGACGATTCTCGTGATTCGAACGAGTAAACAGGTTGTTTTGCGTAAGCGCCCGAAAAGGGGACTGCTGGCAGGACTGTATGAATTTCCGGCGATGGACAAAAAGGCATCGTTGGAAGAGGTCAGGGAATGGCTGAAAAAACAGGGTGTGGAAGCTGTCCGGATAGAGAAGCTTCCGGAATCAAAACATATTTTTACCCATAAGGAGTGGCACATGACCGGCTATCAGGTTCTGGTGGATGAACTGGAGCCCATGGGTCAGGATGAATCCCTCCTTTTTGTTGAGACACAGGAAATCGAAAGAAATTACCCGATTCCGTCCGCATTTGCAGCCTACAGCGCCTATCTGAAAATTCAGACAGGTATCCAGAAGATGAAAGGAACAACACTATGAAACTGCTTTCTATTGCAATTCCCTGCTATAATTCGCAGGATTATATGGCACATTGCATCGAATCTCTGCTTCCGGGGGGAGAGGATGTTGAAATTTTGATTGTCAACGACGGTTCGAAGGATGACACCGCCAAAATCGCAGACGAATATGCGGCAAAATATCCTACGATCGTAAAGGCGATCCATAAGGAAAACGGCGGACACGGCTCTGCGGTCAACACCGGAATTGAAAATGCGACCGGAATTTATTTTAAAGTGGTAGACAGTGACGACTGGGTAAAAGAAGATGCCTATCTCGCCATTCTGGAAAAGCTGAGAGAGCTGACCGGCGGTGTGGATACACTTGATCTTCTGATCAGCAACTTTGTTTACGAAAAAGAGGGTGAACGCCGCAAAAAGGTGATGCGTTATAAACATGTCCTGCCGGAATACCGTATGTTTGGCTGGAAAGATGTCGGACGTTTCCATGTCGGTCAGTATATCCTGATGCATTCCGTTATTTACCGGACGAAGCTTTTGCGGGAATGCGGGTTAAAGCTTCCGGAGCATACGTTTTATGTGGACAATATTTATGTCTTTGAGCCTCTGCCGTATGTCCGCAACATGTACTATCTGGATGTGAATTTCTACCGCTATTTTATCGGCAGGTCAGATCAGTCCGTCAACGAAAAGGTCATGACCGGACGAATCGACCAGCAGATCAAGGTCAACCAGATCATGACAGACTACTTTGTGGAAAAGAAGAGCGAGATCATGGGCAATAAGCCCCTTGCAAAGTATATGCTAAGCTATCTGGACATCATTACGACGATCTCCTCCATCCTGCTGATCCGCATCAACACACCGGAATCTCTCGAGAAAAAGCGTGAGCTGTTAAACTACATCAGCCAAAAGGACAAGAAGGTTTACAGAAAACTGCGTTACGGTCTTTTAGGAAACTGTATGAATCTGCCTGGAAAAACCGGAAGATGGATTTCTGTGGAAGGCTACAAAATCTGCCAGAAGTTTTTTGGCTTCAACTAATCGAAAAAAATCTTGTTGTCCTTTGCAAATTGTGCTAGAATATACAATGGGTTTTTAGGGAATACGTTTACAGAAAGGATAATATGGGTGGATTTATGAAAAGACAAGACATTCATAAGGTACTGATTATTGGCTCAGGACCGATCATTATCGGACAGGCATGTGAGTTCGATTACTCCGGCACACAGGCTTGCAAGGCACTGAAAAAGCTGGGCTACGAAATCGTACTGGTAAACTCGAATCCGGCAACGATCATGACAGATCCGGACACAGCGGATATCACATATATTGAACCGCTGAATGTGGAACGTCTCGAGCAGATTATTGAAAAGGAACGCCCGGATGCACTGCTTCCGAACCTGGGCGGACAGTCCGGACTCAATCTTTGCTCCGAGCTGCAGGCAGCAGGCGTGCTGGACAAATACAATGTAAAGGTAATCGGCGTTCAGGTAGATGCAATTGAGCGCGGCGAAGATCGTATTGAGTTTAAGAATACCATGAATGCGCTTGGTGTTGAGATGGCAAGAAGCGACGTCGCCTACTCCGTAGACGAGGCACTTGCGATTGCGGACAAGCTGGGATATCCGGTTGTTCTGCGTCCTGCATACACCATGGGCGGCGCCGGCGGCGGTCTTGTTTATAATAAAGAAGAATTAAAGACAGTCTGCGCAAGAGGTCTGCAGGCGAGCCTCGTGGGTCAGGTTCTGGTAGAAGAGTCCATTCTTGGATGGGAAGAGCTGGAGCTGGAAGTTGTCCGCGATGCAAAAGGAAATATGATTACCGTATGCTTTATTGAAAACATCGATCCCGTTGGCGTGCATACCGGTGATTCCTTCTGTTCCGCTCCAATGCTGACGATTTCCGAGGAGGTACAGAAGAAGCTGCAGGATCAGGCATATCGTATCGTAGACGCAATTGAGGTGATCGGCGGTACGAATGTACAGTTTGCACATGATCCGATTTCCGGTCGTGTTGTTGTTATTGAAATCAACCCCAGAACTTCCAGATCTTCTGCACTTGCAAGTAAGGCAACCGGTTTCCCGATCGCTCTTGTTTCTGCAATGCTGGCAAGCGGTCTGACTCTGGATGAAATTCCTTGCGGTAAATATGGCACACTGGATAAATACGTTCCGGACGGCGATTATATCGTTCTGAAATTCGCGCGCTGGGCATTTGAAAAGTTCAAGGGCGTAGAGGATAAGCTCGGAACTCAGATGAGAGCAGTCGGCGAAGTCATGAGCATCGGCAAGACTTATAAGGAAGCATTCCAGAAAGCAATCCGTTCTCTGGAAAAGAGCCGTTATGGTCTTGGTCATGTAAAGGATTTTGATCAGAAGTCCAAAAAGGAGCTTCTGACCATGCTTGCAACTCCCAGCAGCGAGCGCTATTTCATCATGTATGAAGCGCTGCGTAAGGGTGCATCTGTAGAAGAAATCAACAAACTGACCAAAGTTAAGGATTACTTTATCGAGCAGATGAAGGAGCTGGTTGAGGAAGAAGAGAAGCTCGTTGCTGCTTATCACGGACAGGTTCCTGCAGATGCTGATTTGAAACAGGCGAAACTGGATGGCTTCTCTGATAAATATTTAAGCCAGATCCTGGGTGTATCCGAGGAAGCAATTCGGACACGCAGAACAGAGCTTGGCGTTGTGGAAGGCTGGGAAGGTGTTCATGTAAGTGGTACTGAGGATTCCGCATACTATTACTCCAGCTATCATATCAAGGACGAAAGCCCGGTAGACAACAGCAAACAGAAGGTAATGATCCTCGGCGGCGGTCCTAACAGAATCGGTCAGGGTATCGAATTCGATTACTGCTGCGTACATGCTGCAAAAGCACTGCGTAAGCTCGGATTCTCCACGATCATTGTAAACTGTAACCCTGAGACGGTATCCACAGACTACGACACTTCCGACAAGCTGTATTTCGAGCCTCTGACTCTAGAAGATGTCCTTGCAATTTATGAAAAAGAACAGCCGGTTGGCGTTATCGCACAGTTCGGTGGACAGACTCCGCTGAATCTGGCAGCAGACCTGAAGAAATACGGTGTCAATATTCTCGGAACCACTCCGGAAGCCATCGACCTTGCAGAAGACCGTGACCAGTTCCGTGAAATGATGGAGAAGCTGGAGATTCCGATGCCGGAAGCAGGCATGGCTGTCAATGTGGAAGAAGCATTGGAAACTGCTCACAGAATCGGCTATCCGGTTATGGTACGTCCTTCCTACGTCCTTGGTGGACGCGGCATGGAGGTCGTTTATGACGATGAAGCGCTGACCTTCTACATGCAGCAGGCAGTGGGTGTAACACCGGACAGACCGATCCTGATTGACCGATTCCTGCATCATGCAACCGAGTGTGAAGCGGACGCAATCAGCGATGGCGAGCATGTATTCGTTCCTTCTGTTATGGAGCATATCGAGCTGGCTGGTATTCACTCCGGTGACTCTGCTTGTATCATTCCCCCGAGAGGACTGACAGAAGAGCAGATCGAAACTCTGAAAGACTACACCAGAAAGATCGCAAAGGAGCTGCATGTTGTTGGCCTGATGAATATGCAGTATGCGATTGAGGACGGCAAGGTATTTGTCATCGAGGCAAATCCCCGTGCATCCAGAACCGTTCCGCTTGTATCCAAGGTCTGCGGCATCAACATGGTTCAGATTGCAACGGATATCGTTACCCTGCCTTATACCGGACGCAAGAGCCCGGTGCCGGAGCTGAAAGAAAAGAAATTCGCTCACTACGGTGTAAAAGAAGCGGTATTCCCCTTCAATATGTTCCCGGAGGTTGACCCGGTACTCGGACCTGAAATGCGTTCCACCGGTGAGGTTCTTGGACTGTCTACAGACTTTGGTGATGCATTCTTCAAGGCAGAAGAAGCAACAAAGACCAAGCTGCCCACTTCCGGCTGCGTGCTGATTTCTGTTAATGACAGAGATAAGGCAGAGGTAGTTGACGTTGCAAGAGGCTTCTATCAGCTTGGCTTTGAAATTATGGCAACCGGCAGAACCTGTGACCTGATCGAACAGGCCGGTATTCCTGCCCTGAAGGTATGCAAGCTCAACGAGGGACGTCCGAACATCCTGGATAAGATCACGAATGACCAGATCCAGCTGATTGTTAATACTCCCCGCGGCAAGAAGGGTACAACCGACGACAGCTACATTCGTAAGGCTGCCATTAAGAACCGTATTCCGTATATTACAACCATGGCTGCTGCAAAGGCAACTGTAGAAGGCATCCGTTCCGCAAAACGTGACGGCAAGCTTCCGGTGCAGTCTCTGCAGGAGTTCCATGCAAGCATTATCGATAAATAAAATATCAGATAGCGATAACAAAAACAGCTGCCGTGTTTGTACGGCGGCTGTTTTTGATACGGTGCGCCCGGCAGCATACATCGCGAATGGAAAATGAGGCTTCTTATAGAACTAAAAAAGAATGTGCCTTGGCACATTCTCGCGCCAAGGCGCGGTTGCTTTAGCAACCATCTACCCTTGCGCCGAGTGCGCATCCTCGCGGAGCGTTTATTATCGTATGAAAACGAAGTTTTCTATACGATAATGAGAAAAAAGGACATGCAGCTCATCCGGAGATGAAAAGCATGTCCTTCTTTTTATTCAAAGAAATTTATTTCAAAGAAATTTATTTCTTTGCGCCCTGTTTTGCAACTGCGTTCATCTTAGCTTCGATAGCAGCCTGGTCGCCAAGGTAATGATGACCGGTTACGTTGAAGTTATCGTCAAACTCGTAAACAAGCGGAACGCCGGTAGGGATGTTCAGCTCTGTGATTTCATTCTCAGAGATGTTGTCCAGATATTTAACCAGAGCACGCAGAGAGTTGCCGTGAGCTGCGATCAGAACCTGCTTGCCAGCCAGCATGTCCTTCTTGATGTTCTCTTCATAGAAAGGAATTACTCTTGCGATGGTGTCCTTTAAGCTCTCTGTCAGAGGCAGCTCCTTCGGATCTACGTTCTTGTAAGGAGCCTGCAGAGCAGGATTACGCTCGTCGGTAGGCTCAAGAGCGGGGGGCTGAACGTCGAAAGAACGACGCCATACCTTAACCTGAGCTTCGCCGTATTTTTCAGCAGTTTCGGATTTGTTGAGACCCTGCAGAGCACCGTAATGACGCTCGTTTAATTTCCAGGTTTTGATAACAGGAATCCATTCTTCATTTAACTCCTGCAGAACATGGTTAGCGGTGTGGATTGCACGCTGCAGATAAGAAGTATAGCAAACATCAAAGGAGAAGCCTGCTTCCTTTAACAGAACGCCGCCCTGTGCAGCCTCCTTGTGTCCGGTTTCGGACAGATCTACGTCAGTCCAGCCGGTGAACAGGTTTTTCTGATTCCATACGCTTTCGCCATGGCGGATCATAACTAACTGATAACCCATAGTGATTGTTCCTCCTGATTGTGATTTAAGGCATTTAAGCCTGCTTGATTCCAAACAAGCATACACGATTTGAACGGAAAAATCAAGACTTTAGCTTGCCTTTTTAGACAGGATATGGTAATATCCTAACAGTTTGGTCATAGGGTTTGTCTGATACAGGGCTATAGATTTTGCAGTTTCTGAGATTAAAACTGCAGGGTTTATAGCTCTTTTTTATCGTATAGGAAACTTCGTTTCCATACGATAAAAATGCTCCGCGAGGATGCGCACTCGGCGCAAGGGTAGATGGTTGCCGAGGCACATTCTTTTTATTACAGCAGCGGTGCAATCAGACGCAGCACGCACTGTCCAAACTTCATCGCCGCCGACTGCTTCTTCGCATACTGCTCTGTTACTTCCCTGCACACCGGGAAAATATCTTCAAAATCCTCTCGTACCTTCCGCACAGCCTCACACCGATGCAGAAAAACGCCATTTTCAAAATGGAAATACAGACTTCTGTAATCCAGGTTGATCGTGCCGACCGTCGCTGTCACATCGTCGCTGACGCACTGCTTTGCGTGGAGAAAGCCCGGTGTATACTCAAAAATCCGCACACCCGCCGACGCCAGCTGAGCATAGTAGGAGCGCGTTACCCGATAGACGAGCTTTTTGTCCGGGATGCCCGGCGTAACAATCCGCACATCCACACCGCGCTTCGCTGCCAGGCACAGCTCCCTGCTCATCTCATCGCTGATAATCAAATACGGCGTTGTGAAATAAACATATTCGGAAGCCGCCTTTACAACGCCCATGTACACATTTTCTCCCACCGGCTCGCCGTCCAGCGGGCTGTCTGCATACGGCTGAACGAAGCCGGAGGCACTGTCCGCCGCAATATTCGCATCCGACTGCGCAGCACCAACGCCCCTATCCGCCACGCTGCCCGCCAAACCCGCCTCATGCGGCTGCGCACCATCCTGCAGAAAATACGGTGTATAGTCTGTATCCGTACCTTTAATCGCATTCCACATTTCCAGAAACATCACAGTCAGGCTGCGCACTGCATCCCCTTCCAGCCGGACGCCGGTATCCTTCCAGTAACCATATGGATGCGTGATGTTAAAATATTCGTCCGCCAGATTATATCCGCCCGTAAAACCGATTTTCCCATCGATCACGGTAATCTTTCTATGATCGCGGTTGTTCATAAAAACGTTTAAAACCGGCATCAGACGGTTAAACACGCGACACTGAATGCCTTCCGCTTCCATTCGCTGAATGAAATCCGTATTGATAAATCCGATGCTTCCGATATCGTCATAAAAGAGACGAACCTCCACGCCTTCTTTTGCTTTCCGTGCAAGAATTTCTTTTAACTCCCCAAACGACTGCTTGTCCTCAATCGCATGGTATTCCATAAAAATAAAATGCTTTGCCTGGTTCAGCGCCTGCTTCTGAGCTTCAATCCCCTCCGACGCTTCTTTATAAAAAACGACATCCGTATTCTGATAAATCGGATATTTCGCATAGTTCCAGATATACGCCGCTTCATTCGCCGCCATCCGGTCCGTCTGCTGCAGCTTTATCCGAACCGCTTTGTCCTGTATCAGCAGCCCGTCCAGACTCTGATCAATCCGCTCAAACCGCTCCCGCACCAACTGCGTCGCTTCTTTGCGTCCAAACAACAGATACATGCCGAGGCCCAACACCGGAAACGCCAGAATCAGGATAATCCAAGGCATTTTAAACGCTGCATTTGTCCTGCGGCCATAAAGCAGGATCACGACAACCAGCGTAAGCACGCTGGTCGCAACCGAAATCCATGTCGAATATCGGTTTAATTTCATCGCCTGTACGCAAATCCATATAACCTGTAACAGTACCGACAGCGCAACGAACACAAGCCTTCCAATACTGTTTTTTACCGCTGTCTTTTGTTCTGCACGCATCTTCATTTTGTCTACCTGTTCCTTTCCATTCCTTTTCTGTCAAACTGCCACGCTCCGAACGCTTTCCACCATCCGCTGCAAAAGCTTCTTTCGCTATCTTAACATGAGTGTACTGTCAGTTCAAGCTGCGATTTACGCAGGTCCCCCGCGTATTCCGAAGGGTTGCGGAATGCGACACGCATGGAGTGCTTCATTGATATATGCTGAAATGCCAAAGCTCAAAAGCCGGTCAAGCTCGCACGACAAAGCTTTTAACCCTGGAACCTGTTGATATCTGTTCTGCTCCAACACTTATTTGTGAAAAATACCCCAGAAAAGGGAGGATGCCAGGCAACCCGATGTCGCCTGGCATTTATTATGAAAAAGCTATTTGAAAAGTTGTGTTACTGTCATTGATTGGCTTGCTGTATCTTATGGTTTTAGTATAGAAACGGAAAGTGACGAAACCGTGATGGGCAGAAAAACATTCCGTTAAAGAAATATGAATAAAAAATGAACGCCGCTTATGTGTCCTCGCGGAGCATTTTTATCGTATGGAAACGAAGTTTCCTATACGATAAAAAAG
>OLSG01000789.1_pt1 | contig 37298 bp, 29 predicted proteins | sample 1673041 | NCBI WGS metagenome assembly OLSG01 (sample SAMEA3136749, study PRJEB25190) | human gut metagenome | reverse complement strand
AACCTCAGCACTGGATCCGATTTCTACTTCCAAAATCGAAGATCTTGCGGTAGAACTGAAAAAAGATTATACTATTGTCATGGTAACTCACAATATGCAGCAGGCTGTCCGTGTATCTGACAATACTGCATTCTTCCTGTTGGGCGAAGTGATTGAGTATAACGATACAGAAAAATTATTCTCTATTCCTTCTGACAAGCGTACAGAAGACTATATTACAGGGAGGTTCGGTTAAGATATGCGTAATAAGTTTGATATGCAGCTGGAACGTCTCAACAGCCAGCTGACCTATATGGGAGAGATGTGTGAGATTGCAATTACCAGAGCAACGAAGGCTTTGGAAGATGGTAAGATTGACGAGGCGAAATCTGTCCAGGAGGCAGATGAAGAGATTGACCAGTTAGAAAAAGACATCGAACGTCTTTGTCTGAAGCTTCTGTTACAGCAACAGCCGGTAGCAAGAGATCTTCGCCAGATTTCAGCGGCACTTAAGATGATCACAGACATGGAACGAATCGGAGATCAGGCATCTGATATTGCGGAGATTATTATTTCTGAAAAGAAGGCTGAGGCAGCAGATATTCCGGTTATTGTGAAGATGTCTGAAGCAGCAGCAAAGATGGTTCGGGACAGTGTGAATGCTTATGTGGAAAAAGACCTGGAGTTGTCACGTGCTGTTATCGAATACGATGATGTTGTAGATGAGATGTTCGAGGAAAATAAAAAACAGCTGATCGATTACATTTCCAAGAATAGCGGAGAAGGTGGAAAGGAAGCCATTGATCTGATCATGGTCGCAAAATACCTGGAGAGAATTGCAGATCATGCGACCAATATTGCAGAGTGGGTAGAATTTTCAATTACAGGAATCCACAAGGAGAGCAAAGTATGATATTTTGTGTAGAAGACGATAGTAACATTCGAGAATTAGTCATATATACACTTGAGACCACGGGCTTTAAAGCGCGTGGTTTTGAGGATGGAAAGGAATTTTTAGAAGCGCTGGCACTGGAGACACCGGAATTGATCTTATTAGATATTATGCTTCCGGGAATGGATGGGCTGGAGCTTTTGAGCAAATTAAAAGCGTCACCGAAGAACCGTGATATTCCGGTCATTATGTTGACAGCAAAAGGTGCAGAATACGATAAAGTAAAAGCACTGGATGCCGGGGCAGACGATTACGTGACCAAACCATTTGGAATGATGGAGCTTGTATCTAGGATCAAAGCAGTCCTTCGAAGAACACAGAAAGATACACAGGATCCACAGGACGTCATTGTTCTTGGTGACATTGAGATGAATACGAAAAAACATGAAGTAATTGCAGATGGAGAAGTTGTGACATTGACGCTCAAAGAGTATGAACTCTTAAAGCGCCTTATGAAGAACCCGAACATTGTCATGACACGAGACTGTCTGCTGGAAGACATCTGGGGATACGATTTCGACGGTGAGACAAGAACTGTCGATGTACATGTAAGAACACTCAGACAAAAACTTGGCAAAAGCGGAGAGAAGATTGAAACTGTCCGTGGCGTCGGATACCGCATGAGTGAATAACAGGGGACGGGAAGGGGACGGGAGCAACGGAGCCGGGGCGAGTATGCCCCGTCCCCAAAGCGAGGCGCAAGCCCGCTCAAGAGGCTCCCCCGTCCCCAAAGCGAGGCGCAAGCCCGCTTGGAAAGGTACGCATATGAAACTTAGAAGCAAAATTCAACATAGTATGATCATGGTCATCACAGTGACGCTTCTGGCGGCATATGCGCTGACCACACTGGTTATCTACAGACAGAATGTAGGTTTAATGGAGCGGGAGACGCGGCAGGAAGCGGATTATATTGTAAAGGCAATCGAGATATCCGGGACAGATTACTTAAAACAGATGGACGAGGTAGAAAAGAATACAAGAATTACCTTGATTGATCCGGCAGGCGATGTTCTGTACGATTCTACGGAAGACGCGGTGACTTTACAGAACCACAAGAATCGTCCGGAAATCAAGGCTGCCCATAAGAATGGTACTGGTCAGGAAGTCAGAAGATCCATGACGATGAGCAAGGAAATGTTCTATTATGCAAAGCTTCTTCCGGATGGAAATGTACTTCGTGTATCCAAAACTATGAACACAGCGCTTCACACAGCAATTTCAATCCTGCCGATTATGGGATTGATCGCAGTTGTGGCTCTTGCATTTGCATATCTGCTTTCCAGACAGCAGGTGGCAAAGCTGATTCGACCAATTAATGAACTGGATCTGGAGGAACCTCTGGAAAACGAAGTCTATGAAGAGCTGACACCGCTTCTGGAGAGCATTGATAAGCAGAACAAAGAAAAAGAAGCCATTGCCAATATGCGAAAAGAATTTTCGGCAAATGTGTCTCATGAACTGAAAACGCCGCTTACCTCAATTTCAGGTTATGCCGAGATTATGAAGAGCGGAATTGTGAAACCTGAAGATATGCCACGTTTCTCAGAGAAAATTTACAACGAGGCAAGGCGATTGATTACATTAGTAGAAGATATCATCAAGTTATCACATCTGGACGAAGGAAAAGTCGAACTGGAGAAAGAAGATATAGATCTCTATGAGCTGACAAGAGAAATTATAAGCCGCCTGGCGCCACAGGCTTCGGCGAAGAAAGTCCACATGGAACTGACCGGGGAATCCGTTATTTACAATGGAGTCCGGCAGATTTTAGATGAGATGGTCTACAATATTTGCGAAAATGCCATCAAATATAACAAAGAAGGCGGAGAAATCCGCATCTGGGTTGGAAATACATTGAATGGAAAGAAGATTATCGTGACAGATACAGGAATCGGAATTCCGGAAGATCAAAAAGAACGGATTTTTGAGCGATTCTACCGGGTAGACAAGAGCCATTCAAGAGAAATCGGCGGAACCGGACTGGGACTATCTATCGTAAAACATGGCGCAATATTGCACAATGCAAAGATCCATGTAGATAGCGAGTTGGGAAAAGGAACGAGGATGGAATTGACATTTTAATATTAAGGGATGTAGTCAAGCGTTGATTGACTATGTCCCTAATTGCGTTTAAGAATTGAAAATGATACAATGATAAAAAATGATGAATTAAGGAAGTATCAAATGGATAGACAGGATGTAAAATTTTCAATTCGAAAGAAAATACTAGGGGTAACGCTTGTGGCGGCGTTGCCTTTTCTTGCTATATCTATATATTTGCTCATTTCCATGTCAAACTACAATCATACATATAATAAGATTGTACAGAATCTTACTATTGCAAATAGTTATAATCTGGATTTTAAAGAAGAGATGGATGAAAGTCTTTATAAAATGGTTGTTGGATATGTTACAGTAGATGACTTTGACGATGCGGAAGAATTAAAAAGTCCCTATGTCCTGATTAAGAATCTGCGCAAGGAATTTAGAAATTTGAAGAAAATTACAACGGATACCGAAAGTAAATTATGGCTAGATAGTCTGCTCCGAAATATTGACACGCTGGAGAATCGGGTCGATGATCTGGTGCAGAATATTCATGTGGGTGGTACTTATGACAGTAACATCAAAGAACTGGATGATAATATTTATATTTTAACTGAATTGATTCAGGATGATATTCAGTATTATATTTATTATCAAACGGAAAGTATGGAAAAGGTGACGGATACGCTGAATACACAGATTCGGACATTTATCATTATCTGTGCATGTCTGATCGCGGTCCTGACCATTGGTCTTGTTATGGCAGTCATGCAGATTACAACAGGCATGTTGCGTCCGATTCAGGTGTTGGCACAGGCGGCTGGAAGAATTTCAAAAGGGGATCTAGATGCAAGGGCAGATGTGGATTCCAGGGATGAGATTGCGGTGCTGGCTGATAGGTTCAACGATATGGCAGGCAATATCCAGACTTTGGTTGTGAAAGTTAGAGAGGACGAGCAGAAAATGAGGAAGGCAGATTTGAGACTTCTGCAGGAGCAGATTAATCCACATTTCCTCTATAATACACTGGACAATATTGTGTGGCTGATTGAAGGAAATGAGCCGGACGAAGCAGTGGAGATGGTTGTAACTTTATCTGAATTTTTCCGTCTTGTACTCAGTAAGGGAAAAGAATTTATCACAATCCGACAAGAAGAGCAGCACATCAGCAGCTACTTGCAGATTCAGGAAAAACGGTATCATGACATTTTGGATTACCATATTTATATAGATCCTGAAATTTATGAGTATCAGATTCCAAAACTTACGTTGCAGCCACTTGTGGAAAATGCGTTATATCATGGAATTAAATATAAACGTTCCCGGGGAATGATTGAGATCACAGGAACGAAAGAGGGAGAAAATCTTTATCTGACAGTAGCTGATGACGGTGTCGGCATGGATGAAGATGAATTAAAGAAACTGGGAAAAGAAATTTCCAGACCATGTAAAGAAACGGAAAGCGGATTTGGACTTGCAAATGTAAATGAAAGAATCCGTATGTATTTTGGAGCAGAATTTGGTATGAAAATCTGGTCTGAAAAAGGAAGCGGAACGAGAATTACGATTGAAATTCCGGCAATCACAGATAATCCGGAAAAACCGGAAGCAGGCAAACAAAGCACTAGAAGCGAGGAGGCAGAAAATGAAGCGGAAAAATAAGATTTTTCGAAAGGTAATCATTGTATTAGCCGTACTCGCACTGCTTACTGGTTGTGCCGGACAGGAACCCGAAGCGGAAGATACAAGAACGCCGACCGATGACAATTTAATTGTAGTTGGAGTCTCTCAAGAAGGAAGTGAGTCAGTCTGGCGGACCGCTAACACAAGGTCTGTAAAGGAGACATTAACAAAAGAGAATGGGTATTTTCTGATTTTTAAAAATGCAAGGCAGAAGCAGGAGAACCAGATAAAAGCACTTCGGAGCTTCATTTCCCAGAGAGTGGACTATATTGTATTTTCTCCGATTGTAGAGGATGGATGGGATACTGTACTGCGGGAAGCAAGGGAGGCAGAGATTCCGGTTATTTTGATGGACAGGAAAACTAACGTGAAAGACGAATCTCTATATACAGCGTGGGTTGGTTCTGATTTTGTAGAAGAAGGAAGAAATGCGGGAAAATGGCTGGAAGATTATCTGAAAGGACAGCGTTTTAATGATGATCAGGTGAACATTGTTGTATTGCAGGGAACTGCCGGAACAACAGCTATGTTCGGAAGAACACAAGGATTTGAAGAGATAGCTGCAAAACATGAAAACTGGAATATTCTGGAGCAGACAAATGCAGATTTCACAACGGCAAAAGGCGAAGAGGAAATGCGCAGGCTTCTGAACACTTATCCAGAGATTGACGTGCTTGTATCCCAAAATGATGACATGACTTTTGGTGCGCTGGAGGCAATTCAGTCGGCAGGAAGGACGACCGGAACAGGCGGAGATATCACTGTGATATCTTTTGACGGAACGAAGAAAGCGCTGGAAAAGGTGAAGACAGGGGCAATTAATGTTGATGTGGAATGTAATCCATATCAGGGAAAATATATCGAAGAAATCATTCAGGCACTGGAGACAGGACAGAGCATAGAAAAGGATAATTACGTGGAAGAAAAAGTATTTACACAGAAAAATGTGTTGAGTGTGTTGAATGACCGAACCTACTAAATCTGTAACGAAATTTCTATGAAATTATGGAATAGATTGGATTCATAGCATAGAGCAGAATTTCGAACAAGAGTAGATTAAAAAAAGGGTGAAGATGTGATGTTAAAAGTATTTCTGGCAGAAGATGAAACTTTAATCAGAGAAGGTCTAAGAGACAATATTCCGTGGGAACAGTATGGCTATCGGTTTGTCGGGGAGGCAGCGGATGGTGAAATGGCACTTCCGCTTATACGAAAGACGAAACCGGATGTGCTGATCACAGATATTAAGATGCCGTTCATGGACGGGCTGTCATTGAGCCGAATCGTGAGGGAAGAACTCCCAAGAACAAAGATTATTATCATCAGCGGGTATGATGACTTTGAGTATGCAAGAGAAGCCATTTCCATCGGGGTAGATCAGTATCTGCTGAAACCTGTGACGAGAATGAACTTAAGAAAAGTGCTTCAGGAATTAAAAGAAAAGATTGAACAGGATGCAGAACAGGAAGATTACCAGACGATGCTTCAGAATGAAATGCATGAATATGAACAGTTTTCCAGACGGATTTTCTTTGAAAAAGTACTGGAAGGGAAAATGTCTGTCAAAGAAATCTATGATGAGGCGGCCAAGCTTGAAATGGAGCTGACAGCGTCCAGCTATAACCTGATTTTCATATATTTGCAGGAGCACCGGAAGAACCAGTCGGAGCTGGAAGTAGAGCAGTTTTTGCGGCAGCAGGAAGAAATCCTGCACTATTTTCTGAGGTGTCCACAGTATCAGGTATTCCGGTGGAATGTAAACTGTTATGGAGTCTTAATAAAATCAGATCAGGATAACGTTGAAAAGGAGACAGACAAGGCACTGGATTATGTCCGGAAGATATGTGAGAAGGCGCTGGAAAAAATGGATTGGTACGTGGCTGCAGGAAAACCGGTAGAGCGGCTGAGTATGCTCAAAGAATGTTACAAGAGCGCCAGTCATTGCCTTGCGTACCGTTTTGTTCTGCCACAGATGCATGTGCTGACAGAGGAAAATCTGTCAAAATATATGGCGAACCAGGAAGAAAATAATCAGGCAGCAGTGACAGTCGATACATCAAAAGTGGCGCCGGACGTAATTCTGGATTTTCTGGCAAGGGGTATCCAGGGAGAGATTTACAATTTTGTTGAGTCCTATCTTGGGGGCATCAGCGAAGCCTTGAAATCCAGAATGTTCTGCGAATATGTAGTGCTGAATATCCGCTTTACGATTTTGTCTTATGTGGAGTCAGTCGGAGGTTCAAAGGAAGAATATCTACAGGCCATTGGCGAGTATGCACAGAATATTCATATGGAGTCAGAAGAGGTTTTTGAGTACTTTGTAAAAATGCTTCAGATAGCGATAGAGATTCGTGATAAGGACAGCGATTCACAGGGTGGCAACACTCTTCGAAGAGCACTGGAATATATTCAGAATCATTACACCGAAGAGTCGCTGACACTTGGAAATGTGGCATGTGAAGTTCAGGTTAATGCCAATTACTTAAGTTCTATCTTTAGTCAGAGCATGGAGAAGACATTTACCGAATACGTGACAGAAAAGCGTATGGAAAAAGCAAGAAAGCTGTTGCGGGATACGACTGTGGCAACCGCAGAGATTGCAGCAACGGTGGGCTACAAAGACTCCCATTATTTCAGCTTTGTATTTAAGAAAACGCAGGGAGTCAGCCCGAGAGATTACCGGAATGGAAAGAAGAACTAAAGGTTATCCAGAAGGTTGTCCGGTGTACTTCCTTTTGGAATCAGAGTCCATGGGACTTCTAAAAATGTGACAGGGATTCCTTTGAGCTGCTGGATCATCATGTTGGCAGCGGCAGTGCCCATTTCATGGGATTTGTGGGATAAAGTAGTCAGGGTCAGAATCTGGGAGTTGCTTAAGTAAGTATTATCAAAGGCTCCGATTGCCATATCATCAGGCAGATGGTATCCGGCCAGATTCAGTTCTTTAATTAAAAAATATGCAATCATATCATTATAACAGACGACAGCCGTGCAGGATTCCAAGGAGTCCTGCACGATTTTTTTTAAGAACCCAGTGTCCTGAAAACGCTGCAGGTGGTCCAGATCATGAGAGTTGAACCAGCCGACTCTGGAATCCGGGACAGGAAGCCCCTGGTTACGCATAGTCTCCATAAATCCTTGAAAGCGTTCTGCACCCTGCAGGTCGTCAGAGTGAAAGATGCCGCCAATTGCTGTATGTCCCTGGGAAAGAAGATACTCTGTAAGCTGGCGGCTTCCGGAAAAATTGTCGTCTTTTACAAAAGGGATCTGACTGAAATTCTGATAGTAATTATGTAAAAAGACAAAGCGGCAGTTCTTTTTTTGAAGTGCACGGTACAGATCCAGATTCGGATTCGGCAGATAACTTCTGGATCCTTCCACAATGATTCCCCGTGGTGGCGCAGATAAGAGTTTTGTCAGAATCTTGCGCTCTTCATAAGTTTCATTTTTCGTAATATGAACCTGTGATGAAAAATGATATTTTCGAAGTGTTCCCTGAATATCATCTAATACACCGGGATAAATATAATTGGAATCATCAGAAATCAAAATAGCAATCTGGTCATCAGACAGATTTGCAGAATGTCCGGTAATATAACTGCCGCTTCCATGGCGCTTTTCAATTAGACCTTCCTGTGTAAGAAGATTCAGAGCCTGCCTTACGGTTTGGCGGCTGACATGATAACGTCTGCACAGCTCCTGTTCTGATGGCAGCTTATTAATTTGATTTTTCACATCTTTTTTAATCAGATCCCGGAGCGTTCCGGCCAGCCATTTGTATTTAATCGCCATAAAAAAATCTCCTTTTTGAAAAAAATTATCTTTTCTTAACATAAAAAAATCTGAGAAAATCTAACGTTCCCCTGAAAAAATCAAACTTTTATGTAAAACAACTACAAAGATAACGACTGTAAAATGTAAAAATCCACATAAAATATGTCAAAAAAACAACGATATCAAAAGAAAATCACTGTTTATCTGAGAATAGTAAACATCAAAAATAAACTTGTATTTATTTGATATTTTAATACAAAAAAGTTGTATTGTAAATAACTGATAAACCTTTAAAAATAGCTATTTTCATAATTGCGGACAAACAGGTGGAATGCTATAGTGAAATCAAGAAAAAGAGAGGCCTTTCAAAAACAGAATAAAGTAACTGATGTAAAAATAATCAGGAAGATCAGGAGGAAGATTATGAAGAAAAAAATTATCTCAGTTTTACTCGCATCTATGATGGTCATTGGACTTGTAGGCTGCGGAGGATCAAAAGAAACAGCTGACGGCGCAAAATCCGATTCTGGTGACGGACTGATCAAAGTTGGTATCATCAACAACGATCCAAACGAATCCGGATATCGTACAGCAAATGATAAAGACTTAAAAGCAACATTTACAAAAGAGAATGGATATGACGCTTCATTCGCTTACAGCTTAAAGAATGATGAGCAGATTACATCAGCTCAGAAGTTTATCCAGGACGGTGTTGATTACTTGCTTCTCTCCGCTGCTGATACAGCAGGTTGGGACAGTGTCCTGAAAGACGCTCAGGACGCAGGTACACAGGTTATTCTGTTCGACCGTACAATTGATGCAGACGAAAGCCTGTATGCAGCATCTATCGTATCCGACATGGAAAAAGAAGGTGAGACAGCAGCAAACTGGTTAAAAGACCAGAAATTACCTGAGTATAACATCATTCATATTCAGGGTGTTATGGGATCAGCAGCTCAGAAAGGACGTTCTGGCGCACTTGCAGATACAGCAAAATCTGAGGGATGGAACATTGTAACAGAGCAGACAGCAGAGTGGAATGCAGAGAAAGCACAGCAGATTGTACAGTCCGTTATCGATTCCGGACAGGCATTCAATGTAATCTATGCAGAGAACGACGATATGGCTAAAGGTGCTGTAGCAGCTCTTGACAAAGCAAATATCTCCCACGGTGTTGGAAAAGATGTTATCGTTATGGGATTTGACTGCAATAAATGGGCATTAGAAGAACTTCTGAACCAGAACTGGAACTATGATGGACAGTGCAACCCTTATCAGGCTTCCTACATCGAAGATGTTATCAAGAAACTTGAGTCTGGTGAGAAGATTGACGAGAAGACAATCATCATGGACGAGAAGGGATTCGATGCAACAACAATCACACAGGACGATGTAGATCAGTTCGGTATCTAATGATGGATTGTGGGAGTGCGCAACAGGTCGTAATCCACAGGCATCAAAATGTAGAAAAAATGTGTTAAGTCGCGCGGCGCAGCGTAAGAAAAAATAAAAAAATACGCGGCGTCGCGCATTTTCTCTTAAAAGGAAAACAAACCCGAAAAGAGATAGAAAATAATAAGCAAAAACAGTAAGTAAGAATGAAGAGGTGAATACGCTGGTGAAAGAGAATTCTGTATTGGAAATGAAAAATATCTATAAAAGTTTCCCGGGAGTCAAGGCACTGCAGGCAGTAGATTTCACATTGTGTGAGGGAGAGATTCATGCATTGATGGGAGAGAATGGTGCAGGTAAGTCAACCTTGATCAAGGTTCTGACCGGAGTTTATGAAAAAGACGGTGGAGATATCTTCCTGAAGGAACATGAAGGAGCAGTTGCAATCCGTTCTCCACAAGACGCACAGAATCTTGGAATCAGTACGGTGTACCAGGAGATTACACTCTGTCCGAACCTTTCCGTGGCAGAGAACATGTACATCGGACGTGGAAAAGGAATCGGACAGAACTGGAAGAAGATGAATGCGGACGCGGATAAGATTCTGAAATCACTGGATATTCCCGCAAAAGCAACACAGCAGCTTTCCAGTTGCTCTATCGCGATCCAGCAGATGGTAGCAATTGCCCGTGCGGTCGATATGGACTGTAAAGTACTGATTCTCGATGAGCCGACATCTTCCCTTGATGAACAGGAAGTAGAAAAATTATTCGGACTCATGAGAGACTTACGTTCCAGAGGTGTTGGAATTATATTCGTAACACATTTCCTGGATCAGGTATATGAAGTGTGTGATAAAATCACGGTTCTCCGTGACGGAAAATTAGTAGGTGAATATGAAATCAAGGATCTCCCGAGAGTCAAGCTGGTAGCCAAGATGCTTGGTAAAGAACTGGACGATGAGGCGGATATTAAAGATGAAAGTCTGGTCTATGAGGCAGATGAGTCCATTCCACCGGTCGTTGAAGTGGAAGGCTTACAGAGCAATGCCGGAATCAAACCATTTGATTTTAATATAAGAAAAGGAGAAGTCAATGGATTTACCGGACTTCTCGGATCTGGACGAAGCGAGTGCGTGCGTGCAATCTTCGGAGCAGATCGTGTGACTGGCGGTACAGTAAAGAAAAGCGGAAAAGTAGTAAAAATCAATAAACCACTTGATGCTATGAAGCAGGGAATCGCATATCTTCCGGAAGACCGTAAGAGAGACGGAATTGTCGGAGATCTGTCAGTCAGAGACAATATCATTCTGGCGGCACAGGTGCTTCGTGGATTCTTCAAACCATTTTCAAAAGCACAGGCAAATAAATTTGCAGATGAATATATCAAGCTCCTGGAAATCAAGACCGCTTCCGCAGACACACCGATCAAATCACTATCCGGTGGTAATCAGCAGAAAGTAATTCTGGCAAGATGGCTTCTGACTCACCCGGAATATCTGATTCTCGATGAGCCAACCAGAGGTATTGATATCGGTACTAAGGTTGAAATTCAGAAATTAGTACTTAAGCTTGCATCAGAAGGTATGAGTGTAACATTTATTTCTTCTGAGACAGATGAGATGCTTCGTACATGTTCCAGACTGATTGTCATGAGAGACCGAAAGAAAGTCGGAGAGCTTTCAGGAGAGGAACTGTCACAGAGCAGTATCATGGACACAATTGCCGGAGGTGACAAAGAATAATGCAGAACACTACAACAAAAAAATCAAAAAATATTATGAATATGTTCAGCGGTAAGCAGATTCTGATTCCGATTGCGGCGCTTCTTCTGCTCGCTGTATTTAACTTAATTGCAGACCCGTCATTTTACAAGATTTCCATGGACGTCAACAGTGCCGGAAACCATGTATTATCCGGATATCTGATTACAATTCTTGACTATGGCTCAGAGCTTGCAATTCTTGCAATAGGAATGACCCTTGTAACAGCGGCTTCCGGCGGACAGGATATCAGTGTGGGCGCCGGAATTGCTATTGCGGGTTCCGTGATCTTACGAGTACTCTGTGGAACAAATTCCAGACCGGACAAACTTCAGGCTCCGATCATTGTAGCATTTTTAGTAGCATGCGTTGTATCCATGTTATTCGGTGCATTTAACGGTATCCTTGTTGCAGGCTTCAAGATTCAGCCGATGGTAGCGACCCTGATTCTATACACAGCAGGACGTTCTATCGCAGCATGGATTAATAACAATGAACTTCCGGTCGTCAGTGATCCGACATTTGCATACTTTGGAGGATTTATTCCGGGAATCCCGATTCCGACACCATTTTTCATTGCAGTTGCATGTATGATCGTGATCGCACTGGCCATGAAATTTACAAATCTCAGATTATACACACAGGCGGTTGGAATCAATGAGCATTCTTCCAGATTGAACGGTCTGAATCCTGCATTTATCAAATTCTTAAGCTTTGTAATCTTAGGACTTTGCGTGGCAGTGGCAGGACTGATCAAGGTCAGCCGTATTTCTTCCATTAACTATTCTGTTATTGCGAAGGATATTGAGATGGATGCAATCCTGGCAGTAGCCCTCGGAGGAAACTCCTTAAGCGGTGGTAAATTTAACATGACAGCTTCAATTCTCGGAGCATACGTCATTCAGTTTTTGACAACAACACTTTATAAATTCAATGTAAAATCCGATGCAATCTCTGCTTACAAGGCAGTTGTAGTAATCATTCTGGTTGTAATCAGTGCACCGGTCGTACGTGAGAAATTTGCTTCATTTACAAAGAAAATGCAGGCAAAGAAGGAGGTAGCTTAGTATGAAATCTAAAAAGAAAAGAAATATTTCGGATACAAATCTACTCCTGACAATTACGATTGTCGTATTCTTTGCCATGTATATCGGCGCAATGATATTTCAGGGCGGTGGATTTTTAAAGACACAGACATTCTTTAACATTCTAAATGCAAATGCAGCACTTTTAATTACTTCCTGTGGACTGAGTTTAGTTATGATTACAGGCGGGATCGACATCTCCGTCGGTGGAGTGGTAGCACTTGTCAGTATGAGCTGTGGTGTATATCTGGATTACATGGGTGGAAATGTAGCCATGTCTATACTGATTGCACTTGGAATTGGACTTGCATTCGGACTCGTTCAGGGATTCCTGGTTGCTTATCTTGATATCCAGCCATTTATCGTAACACTGGCAGGTATGTTCTTTGCCCGTGGTATGACGACTATTGTACATACAGATCCGTTCAACGTACAGAATAAAGCATTCGTTGCATTAAAAGATACCCGTGTTATCGTACCTGGAATGGGTTCCGTAAACCGAATCGGTAAATATGTGGATGCTTATGTAGAAATCGGAGTTATTGTGGCACTGCTTATTGTAGTCCTGATGTTCGTAATGCTTCGCTGGTCCAAGCTTGGCCGGGCATTCTACGCAGTCGGTGGAAACAAACAAAGTGCACTGATGCTTGGTATTAATGTAAAAAGAACACGTTTCCTTGCACAGCTTTTCAGTGGAGTTCTGGCGGGAATCGCAGGCTATGTATATTTCCTTCACGTAGGATCAGGTTCTGCTTCCCATGCGACAGGAATGGAAATGAACGCAATCGCTTCCTCTATCATTGGTGGAACACTTCTGACCGGTGGTGTTGGAAATATTATCGGAACATTTTTCGGAGTACTTTCTTTAAGTACAATCCAGAATATCGTATCTTCCGCAGGTCTGGATCAGGCATGGTGGACAGGAATTACGATCGCAGCAATGCTTTGTCTGTTCCTTGTAATCCAGAGTATTGTTATGGCTCGTAAGAACAGGGGGGAATGACCGATGTTAAAAACGAAAAATTATCAGTTCTGGTTCTGTACCGGCTCTCAGGATTTATATGGAGATGAATGCCTGGCCCATGTGGCAGAACATGCAAAGAAGATTGTGGAGGCACTCAATGCCTCCGGAAATCTTCCATATGAAGTTGTATGGAAACCGACCTTGATTACAAATGAACTGATTCGCCGGACATTCAATGAGGCGAATACAGATGAAAATTGTGCAGGAGTCATTACGTGGATGCACACATTTTCACCGGCAAAATCCTGGATACTGGGACTGCAGGAATTCAGAAAACCACTGCTCCATTTGCATACACAGTTCAACCGGGAGATTCCGTATGACACCATCGACATGGATTTCATGAACGAGAATCAGTCCGCACACGGTGACCGGGAATTCGGACACATTTTCAGCCGCCTTCATATGAACCGGAAAGTCGTTGTCGGCTACTGGGCAGATGAAGACGTGCAGAAGCAGATCGGTTCCTGGATGAGAACTGCAGTCGGAGTTGTCGAAAGCAGTCATATCCGTGTGATGCGTATTGCAGATAATATGAGAAATGTTGCCGTTACCGAAGGTGACAAAGTAGAGGCGCAGATCAAGTTCGGCTGGGAGGTAGACGCTTATCCGGTCAATGAGGCAGTAGAAGCAGTAAATGCAGTCTCTCAGGCAGATATTGATACATTAGTTGAAGAATATTATGACAAATATGAAATTCTTTTAGAAGGAAGAGATGAAAAGGAATTTCGCTGTCATGTAGCCGTTCAGGCAGGAATTGAAATCGGTCTGGAAAGATTCCTGGAAGAGAATAACTATCAGGCAATCGTCACACATTTCGGAGACCTGGGCGGATTTAAACAGCTTCCGGGACTGGCAATGCAGAGATTGATGGAAAAGGGTTACGGTTTCGGAGCCGAGGGAGACTGGAAGACTGCAGCCATGGTCAGACTTATGAAGATTATGACCGGTGGCATGAAGGACGCAAAAGGAACTTCCTTTATGGAAGATTACACATACAATCTGGTGCCAGGTAAAGAAGGAATTCTGGAAGCACATATGTTGGAGGTATGCCCGACCATTGCAGACGGCAAGATCAGTATCAAAGAACAGCCACTGAGCATGGGCGACAGGGAAGATCCGGCAAGACTTGTATTCACGGCGAAAGAAGGACCGGCAATTGCTGCTTCCCTTATTGATCTGGGAGACCGTTTCCGTCTTCTGATCAATGAAGTGGAGTGTAAAAAAACAGAAAAGCCGATGCCGAAGCTTCCGGTAGCAACTGCTTTTTGGACACCGAAACCGAATCTTAAAATCGGAGCACAGAGCTGGATTCTGGCAGGCGGCGCACATCACACTGCATTTTCTTATGATTTAAGTGCAGAGCAGATGGGCGACTGGGCAGAAGCAATGGGAATCGAGGCTGTCTACATTGACGCAGACACAACCATCCGTCAGTTGAAAAATGAACTTCGCTGGAATGAGCTTGCTTATCGCAGATAATTTCGGAAAGAAACGGAGAAAATGATATGAGTAGTAGAAAAGAATTAATAGAAAAAGGAAAAACAGTCCTTGGTATTGAATTTGGTTCTACAAGAATCAAAGCAGTACTCATTGATGAAAATCATCACCCGATTGCTTCTGGAGATCATGAGTGGGAGAATCGTCTGGAAAATGGAATATGGACCTACAGCCTTGATGATATCTGGCAGGGACTCAGGGACAGTTATCAGAAACTGGCATTTAACGTAGAAGAATCTTATGGAGTGACTTTAAAGAAAATCGGAGCGATTGGGTTCAGTGCCATGATGCATGGCTATATGGCATTTGATAAAAATGGAGAACTTCTTGTTCCATTCCGCACATGGAGAAATGGAATCACAGGGGAAGCCTCCGAGGCACTTACAGAAGCTTTTCAGTACAATATTCCTCAGAGATGGAGCATTGCTCATTTGTATCAGGCAATCTTAAATGGAGAAGACCATGTAAAGGATATTGAGTTTTTCACCACACTGGCAGGATATATTCATTGGAAATTGACGGGGCAGAAAGTACTCGGAATCGGAGATGCCTCCGGAATGTTCCCGATCGATCCGGAAACAAAACAGTATCATGCAGCCATGATCCAGAAGTTTGATCTCTTAGTTGCAGACAAGAATTATCCGTGGAAATTAAAGGATATTCTTCCGAAAATACTGGTTGCCGGGGAAAACGCAGGAATTTTGACACCGGAAGGTGCAAAACTGCTTGATCCAAGCGGTAATCTGGAAGCAGGAATTCCACTTTGTCCGCCGGAAGGTGACGCGGGAACCGGAATGGCAGCGACAAACAGTGTGGCAAAACGCACTGGAAATGTATCTGCCGGAACGTCAGTATTTGCTATGGTCGTATTGGAAAAAGAATTAAAGAAAGTCTATCCGGAAATCGACCTTGTTACGACCCCGGACGGAAGTCTGGTCGGTATGGTACATGCCAACAACTGTACTTCAGATTTAAATGCATGGGTTGGACTCTTCCGCGAATTTGCCGAAAGCTTCGGTATGGAAGTGGATATGAACCAGTTATTTGGAACTTTATATAACAAAGCACTGGAAGGAGACAAAGACTGTGGCGGACTTCTTTCCTACGGTTATCTGTCAGGAGAGAATATCACAGGCGTGACAGAAGGAAGACCACTCTTTGTCAGATCGCCTGAGAGCAGATTTAATCTTGCAAACTTTATGCGAACACACCTTTATACATCATTAGGAGCCTTAAAAGTCGGCATGGACATTTTGTTAAAGGAAGAACAGGTACAGATTGATAAGATTCTTGGGCACGGCGGGCTATTTAAAACAAAAGGTGTCGGACAGGGAATTCTGGCAGCAGCCATTGACACACCGGTATCTGTTATGGAGACCGCAGGAGAAGGCGGCCCTTGGGGCATGGCACTTCTGGCATCTTATATGTTGAACAAAGAATCAGATGAGACACTGGCACACTATCTGTCAGAGAAAGTATTTGCAGGCAATAAAGGAACTTCTATGGATCCAGATCCGGAAGATGTAAAAGGATTCGAGACATTTATCGAGAGATATAAAAAAGGAATTGCCATTGAGAAGGCAGCTCTTGAGAATCTTATAGTTTAATCGGTGGTAGTGCCCTGTACGGCTTTGAAGTATGAAATGAGATAATCAATACGAGCCGTGCAGGGGAAAAGGAGAGACAGCAATGTTAGAAGAATTAAAAAAAGAGGTCTATGAGGCCAATATGCTTCTTCCTCATTACGGACTTGTCACATTTACATGGGGAAATGTCAGCGGAATTGACCGGGAAAAAGGACTTTTTGTTATCAAGCCAAGTGGAGTAGATTATGAGAAACTGACACCAGAAGACATGGTCGTGGTAGATCTTAATGGTAATAAAATAGAGGGAGATTTAAATCCATCTTCTGATACAGCCACCCACGTTGTTCTTTATAACCGTTTCCCGAAAATCGGTGGTGTAGTACATACACACTCACCGTGGGCTACGAGCTGGGCACAGGCAGGACGGGGAATTCCGTGCTATGGAACGACTCATGCAGATTATCTGTATGGAGAAGTTCCTTGTGTGAGAAATCTTACAAAAGAAGAAATCGACGAAGCTTATGAAAAAAATACAGGAGTCCTGATTGCTGATGAATTTGCAATCCAAAATCTGGACTATATCGCAACACCGGCAGTACTCTGCAAGAATCACGGCCCATTTACATGGGGAAAGGATGCACAAGAAGCTGTACATAACGCAGTGGTACTGGAAGAAGTTGCGAAAATGGCAGCCCGTGCAGAACTGATCAATCCACAGATAAAACCAGCGCCACAGGAACTTCAGGATAAGCATTATTACAGAAAACACGGTGCAAATGCTTATTACGGTCAGCCAGGGAGATAAATGATCAGAAAATTAATTGGCAGGGAGTGAACCGGCCAGAACTTAAGGAGGAAAAGAACATGATAAATATTCCTAAAATTAAAATTGGTATTGTAGCAGTCAGCAGAGATTGCTTCCCGGAGCCATTATCAGTAAATAGAAGAAAAGCGCTGGTAGAGGCTTATAAAGCAAAATACGATGAGACAGACATTTACGAATGTCCAGTCTGTATTGTGGAGAGTGAGATTCACATGGTACAGGCGCTGGAAGATATCAAGGCAGCAGGCTGTAATGCACTTTGCGTTTACCTTGGAAACTTCGGACCGGAGATTTCCGAGACATTGCTCGCAAAACATTTCGATGGACCGAAAATGTTTGTGGCAGCTGCAGAAGAGAGCGCAGTAGATCTTCTGGACGGACGTGGCGATGCATATTGTGGTATGTTAAATGCAAGCTACAACCTGAAACTTCGCAATATTCATGCATATATTCCAGAGTATCCCGTTGGAACCGCAGAGGAATGTGCAGATATGATTCACGATTTTCTTCCGGTTGCGAGAGCCGTTGATGCATTAAATAACTTAAAAATCATCAGCTTTGGTCCAAGACCGCTCAACTTCCTTGCATGTAATGCACCAATCAAACAGCTTTACAATCTCGGAATTGAAATCGAAGAAAACTCAGAGCTGGATTTGTTTGAGGCATTTAACAAACACGCCGGAGACGAGAGAATTCCAGAAGTCGTAAAAGATATGGAATCTGAGCTCGGAGCAGGAAATAAAAAGCCGGAGATCCTTACGAAACTGGCACAGTATGAGCTGACATTATTAGACTGGATTGAGGAACACAAAGGCTACCGCAAATATGTGACAATCGCCGGAAAATGCTGGCCGGCATTCCAGACACAGTTCGGATTCGTACCATGCTATGTAAACAGCCGTCTGGCAGCAAGAGGCATTCCGGTATCCTGTGAAGTAGACATTTACGGTGCACTCAGCGAGTTCATCGGAACAGTAGTCAGCCAGGACGCAGTCACACTTCTTGATATCAATAATTCTGTGCCGAGAGATATGTACGAAAAAGACATCAAGGACAAATACGACTACACCCAGAAAGATACATTTATGGCATTCCACTGTGGAAATACAGCTTCCTGTAAGCTGAGCAGCCACGAGATGAAATACCAGAAGATCATGGCAAGAACACTTCCGGAAGAAGTAACACAGGGAACACTGGAAGGTGATCTTGTTCCAGGAGATATCACATTCTTCCGTCTCCAGAGCACCGCAGACAATATCCTCCGCGGATATATCGCACAGGGCGAGATCCTGCCGGTAGCAACACACTCTTTCGGATCTATCGGAGTATTCGCAATTCCGGAGATGGGACGCTTCTACCGCCATGTGCTAATTGAGAAGAACTTCCCACATCACGGCGCAGTAGCATTCGGTCATTACGCAAAAGCACTCTACGAAGTATTCAAATATATTGGAGTACCGGTAGACGAGATTGGATACAACCAGCCGAAAGGTGTAAGATACCCGGACGAAAATCCTTGGGGTTAGAAAATAGAGATGATGGGAGAATGGAAAGGAACTCTTGAATTGATATATATTTAATGTTAATATAGATATATCAAAAGAATAAGAAAGGTGCTACCGTTGACGGTTCGCCTGATATTAATGGGTTATGAATAACCGCTCATGTTTGTAGGACGATGGGCGGTTATTCTTCTGCTATCATTGTAATATTTTTTATACTACCACTTCTATGATTTTTTTATTACCCACTTCGATTTCTTTCAATCTTGTCTTTTGGTTCTTATTGAAACTGAAACTCAACAAATATCCCTTTTACAAATGATAGTAATCTAAATATTCAGCCAGTTGTTTTTCGCCTCTTTTGTTGTACTCATCACCTCGCCAGATTTTTAATTCTATCACATACTGTTTTCCTAAATAATCCACGATTATGTCGGTTCGAGTCTGCTCTCGGGGCTGCGCTTCTGTATAATAATTTCCTGTACCATTGATGATTGTATATCCATTCTTATCTCTTAGTATACAAAAAAATGTTGAACGACAACTGAAACTGTCATTCAACATTTTTTAAGGAGTTTTATTTATTTACATAACTCTTCTGCCAGGTTTTCAAGCTGTGTTGTGCTTTCTTCGTTCAGCGCTGACATAATCTTTACAGTAGTTTCTGTAAATGTGATTTCTTTGCTCTTTTCAAATAACTGACGCATCACTTTGGCAGCGGTTGCAGCCCAGGAACCATTTTCAATCAGTCCGATGGTACGTTTCTGGTAATTGCGTTCGGTCAGTGATTCAATGAACTCTCGCATAAATGGGAAGACATCCCCATTGTAGGTTGTTGTTGCCAGTACGAGGCGGTCATAGCGGAATGCATCTTCCACAGCCTCGGCAATGTCATCTCTTGCAAGATCTGTGATTGCAACTTTCTCACAGCCTTTGTCTACTAACATCTGAGCCAGTAATTCAGCAGCTTTCTTTGTATTTCCATAGACGGAAGTATAGGCAATGAGCACGCCTTTATCTTCCGGCTCATAAGTAGACCATGTCTGATACAGGTTCAGATAGAAGTCCAGATTTTCGTTCAGTACTGGTCCGTGGAGTGGGCAGATGGTCTGGATATCAAGACCGGCAGCCTTCTTAAGAAGAGCCTGTACCTGAGCGCCGTATTTTCCAACAATTCCGAAATAATAGCGTCTTGCTTCGCAAGCCCAGTCTTCCTCAACATCCAATGCACCGAATTTTCCAAATGCATCGGCACTGAAGAATACTTTTGCATAGGAATCGTAAGTCATAATGACTTCCGGCCAGTGAACCATAGGTGCTGCAACAAATGTAAGTGTATGTTTTCCAAGTTCCAGTGTGTCTTTTTCTTTGACTACAAGCTGGTGCTCTGCATAATCACATCCAAAGAATTGCTTCATGATGGTAAATGCTTTCGCGCTTGCCACAATTGTGGTATCTGGATAATTCTCCATAAATATGCCAATACTTGCGGAGTGATCAGGTTCCATATGTTGAATGATCAGATAGTCTGGTTTTGCATCACCGAGCACATTTTTTATATTTGCAAGCCATTCTTCTGAAAAATGTGCATCAACGGTATCAAAAATGGCAATTTTATCATCCGTGATCACATAAGAATTGTATGCCATACCATTCTCTACCTGATAATGTCCTTCAAAAAGATCAATGTCATGGTCGTTCACGCCAACATATTTGATATCTTCTGTAATAGTCATATTGATTAATACCTCCTGTATTTTGAATTTGTCATTAAAATTAAAAAGTACATCCGCAATTTTTGTAAGAACAAAAGCTGCCTCGTACAAAGCTCAAATTCGTCAGGATTATTATAACGCCATCGAAGAAAAAAAAGATAGTATTTTACAAAGTGTATTTAGAAAAATACAAAAGAGATTTCAGAATATGTTGACAATAAAAAATGTTGTGCTAATTTATAGAAAAATAATTTAATCAACTAAACCGTTGAAGCGGAGATTAAAACAATCATGCGCGCACAGGTCAAACTGTGAATCAAGGTGGCACCGCGGGTGGTATCATATCAATGAGGCAATGGGTGCTTACAATATGCAGAAATACAGAGAGATTATTACAATCGTAGATAAGAACGAATATCAGAAACTGATGAATTATGTCAGTAAAAAAGATCCGGAGGCATTCGTGACAGTGTATACAGTATCTGATATGCGGTACCGGCCGAAAGCAAGAACATTTTAGAACTGAATAAGAAAGTTGAGTATTAGCTTCAGTAAAGACGAAGAGGGAATATAGTTTTACAACAGATTAAGAGAAAACAGTAATAAGAGAGAATAACGTTACGAGAAAGAGATCGGAGAGTACATGAGCTGCCTGCTTAAGAAAGATACCCGGCAGCTGCTTGCAAGAGCCAGAAGTCTGTGTGCGTAAGGAGTAATATGATACAAAAGACGGAGAAGCAAAAGGTCAGGCTTTTCCGTCTTTTTGATATACGCATTTCTTAAATTTCTCGAAAAAAGAGGAATACCTAATACTATTTCCATAATTTCGGTGTATATTTATAGTCTGGAAATGATTATAGTGAATTCAGAAAATACATCCGTAACAAACAGAAGATGTATTCGCATAGTAAGAACAGGAGAGACAGTTTATGTTTACATTATTATTTTTGATCTGTATGTTAGGAATATTTGGAAAGCTTCTGGTATTCGGCTTAAGGGCAGCCTGGGGAGTGTCGAAGTTATTACTGACAGTGGTATTCTTCCCGATGATCCTGAGCGGTATGGTATTCGCCGGGTTAATCTATCTGGCATTCCCGATCCTGATCATAGTCGGAATCGTGACACTGCTTAGCAGAAACTAGAAACAAAAGAAAAGAGTAAATGTACAGAAGAGAGGAGATGCCTATGAAGACAAAATTTAAAGTAATCATCGCCGTAATTCTCGCAGTTGTGATCAGTATCGGTTCGATATCTGCATACAAGTATATCACCAGTCCGAAGGAAGAGAGCATCCCGCTCGAGACTACACTGGAAGATGCTGCAGAGCTGACCACACAGAAGATGATCATCTCAGATGTATTCAGGAGCACAAAGGGAACCATCCCGCACTGCACGATCGATGAAGATTCGATCAAGATCAAGTCCAGTGACCTGAAGATCTATGACACGAACTTCGCAATTATGAGTGTAGATAAAGAGACAGTCATGGAATTAGTCGGGGAAGCAGAAAAGAAGGCAAAGAAAAAAGCAGAATCAGACGAATATGGATTCCTTGAAAATGCAGATGAGAATGCAAAGAAAGTAATCAAGGGGATGTTCGAAAATGTGGCAGACGGACGGGAAGTCGTCGTAGAATTCACAAAGTAAGACGATAGAACCGGATAATGATAAAGCAGAATAGAAAATAATGACAAAAGCTATTGCAGATATTGAATGCAATAGCTTTTGTCTTGTGCTGCCATGCGTCCGGAAGAAGCTGCCGGATGCTGCAACGGTCATCAGAATGTCAGTATATGTCTATGAAAAAATCGCAGAGAGAAAAAGTATGCGTAAAAAACAAGAAAATGGAAAATAATGGGTCTGCTTGAATTGACTTAATGAGAAAAAGAAGCTAATATAAGATTAACTGTGGGAGTCTATGACCACGGGGGAAAATATTTTTGGAATGAAAAATTAATAGGAGGAGAAAAGCGATGAAGAAGAGAAAGTACAAGCAGTTGCTTGCATCAGTAATTGCCTGTTCTATGGTGCTTTCAGGAATGCCGGTAACCGCATACGCTGCCGGAAATGACACCGCTCAGGAAGTACAGTCAGAAGACCAGACTTCAGAAACTGCCGGATCAGAAGATTCAAGCAGTGCCGGACAGCAGGAAAATGCTGGAGACCAGACGACTGCCGGAACGAATGAAAGCACATCGACTGAATCAGACAGCAATAGTCAGACAAACAGCTCACAGGATAACACATCCAAGAACAACACAGCACAGTCAGGCACAACACAGAACAACACAGCACAGTCAGGCACAACACAGAACAACACAGCTTCCCAGCCTGCAGCAGCTGATGTGCAGAGTGCGCAGGATGCGAAAGCGGTTAAGGCAGGAACACCGTTGGAGATTCATAAGAGTGAGGGAATCTTAGGGAGTGACTTGATAAAAGAATTAAAAAGTAGATTTGATAACAGTGTGATAATTGCACCCACATATGGATTTGTGAACGGATCAGATGTAAAAACAATCCAGTCTTGGAATGGTTTGAAACAAGCAAAATACACTTTTTCAAGTGGAGAACTTGTAATTAAACGTAAGAACTGGAAACAAGTATGGGAAGATGCAGGAACGCTCACTATCAAAAACTACAACAATGTAACTTTTAGTGCTTCTAATGTTTCCGGTGCAGGCGTTAAGATTGACAATCAAGATGTTACAACAGCCGTAAAGATATATGATACGGAGTCTAAAAAGTTTACAGTAAACGATGTAGAAAATTATGATGTAATTGTAAAAATAGGTAAAACAGTACTTGAAAAAGCAGCAGATGGTACCTATACAGTGCCGGCTGGTTTAACTGAGGATACAACGGTTAATGTTGTATATGTAGCTAAAGAAGGAGTAAACATTGCTGTAACACATCCTGCAAATGGAACAATTACTATTAATGACCAGAATGTAGAATCTTCTATAAAGGTTGAAAAGAGCAAGAATTACAAAGTAACAGTAACTCCGGAAGATGGATATGCTGTAGAAAGCATATTGGTAGACAATGCTGCTGTTCCAACAGCGAATATTGTTTATGAAAATCAGACAGCAACAGTTACTTTATATTCTGGTGATGTGAATGATGCGACAATTAATATTACTGCTCAGACAGTTCAGTGTAAGTTAGATGTGAAAGATGCCGAGGTATCATATCGCAATGGAATGTCAACAGATAAGATTGCGCAGAATATCTTTGCTGCAGTTGTTGGAACAGACAATGTACCGGAGATTACATTGAAAGATGTAACGATTGAATATGATGCATCAAATAATAATTGGAAAAATCTAGATTATAACCCGAGTAGAATGGAGGCAGTTTATTGTCATAAATTCGGAAGAACACTGTGGGATTTGAACGATAGTGATACTGAAAAAATCCGTATCACATACAACGGAACAGACAAGTATCCATCCATGCAGAAGACTGCTACAATCACATTAAAAGACCTTCGTAAGGAAACTACACTTTCTATCAACGATGGAATTATGATGAAGTATCAGTCAGCTGAGATGATGGATGCAGTAATCAAAGTTCTGATTGCTCAGAATGCAACTGTAACAGATAAAGCAGGTAATAAGATTGAGACAACAGCAGATGACTTTACTTATACTCCATCTACAGATGAATGGAAAGCAGGAGAACAGGAAAACAGGAAATCACAGTTACCTATAACGGAAATGACGATTATCTGTCAAGTTCTGCGACAACAACCATCACAATCAAAAAAGGTGATGCAAAGGTATGGGTAAACAGCCAGAATATTAAATATGGCGAAAGCTTCTCTCAGATATTCGCAAGTGATCCATCAGATGCAGCACCACTTGGAATGATTGTTGGAATCGATGGAAATGGAAAATCATTTGTTGGATTTGATGTTTCTAATATTGTTATCAAACAGAAAGTTCCTGTAATTGGTACAACAATAGAAGTACCATTGGAACAGGCAATTTTAACATTAGTACCAGATGGAAAAGTGAATGTTGGAAATCTTATGACCGTTATCAACAAGCTTCCTGATTTAGGAGATAATGCAGGTATTATTTCCGCTGTACAGAAAGTTGTTAATCAGATTCTGAAGATTTATCCAGCAGCAGCTGACTGGTCTATTTCTTTCAAACGACCAACAGAATCAGGTGTATACCTTGCAGCAGGAGCATCTACAAGCCAGAACTACAACACAGCAGTAGGTGTTGGATACCTGACAATTGCACCTCAGTCAAAAGATGTAAAACTGGAGTTCAATAGTCCACTTCCAAAGAATTGTACTTTAACGTATGAGGAAGCACAGGAATTTGACTTTAGTGGAAAAGCAACACAGAACGGGCAAACTGTCAGTGCGAATATTAAGACAAAATATGTGGGTGTAACAGCTGACGGAAAATGGGTAAGCAGTAAGGAAGATGCACTCAGAGAGCCAGGTAATTATGTAGAAAAAATCTACATAGTTGGTGGCAATTATGTAGCGGCACCAATCGTCAGATGCTATACAGTAAAAAAAGCTGAGACAGAGATTAGATTTGATAATATAGATCTTGAAGTTCCGTATGATGGACAGCCACACGGCATAACAGCAGGTGTATACCATGGAGACGAAAGAATCGCAGAAGCAGATATCATTTATATGAGTTCATCAGGATATAAGAGTGCAGAAAAGCCGACAGATGCAGGAATGTATCAGGTAATGGCTTCTTACAAAGGTGATTCTAAGTATGCATGTGTAGATGCTAAATACACAAGATTATTTATAAAACAAAAAGTAGTTACAGTTACACCAAATGCTCCTCAGAATCCAATTTACTATCGTGATCAGTTACCAGAATTCACTTACACAGTAACAGATAAAAATGGTAATGTATTATCTGAAGAAGAGATTGCAAGTCTTGGAACAGTCTCTGTTGTTAAAACACCAGAAGATGTAACACCAGGACATTACACAATCAAAGCCCAGGTTGAAAATGCAAACAAGAATTATGATATTACTTGTGGAGATACAACATTTGATATTCTTGCAAGACCAATCACAATCAAGACAATGAACATGGCCATCGAATATGGTGATGATGTACCGGATGTTGATTATTACATCTCCGACATGAACGGTGAACTGGCAGATCCAGCAATTGTAAGTGGAGCAGACTTCCCGTCATTAGACTTCAGCATTGAAGGACAGGACGAAGGAAAACACCTGGCAGCAAGCACTACACCATATGCAATTAACGTTAGTGGATTAGACAATGCAAACTTCAAGGTAACATATGAAGGCGGAAGCCTTACAGTTAACCCAAGAAAGATCAACATCTCTATCGACTCTAAGAAGAAGGTAGAAGGTGACGCTGATCCGGAACTGACATACACAGTATCAAGAGCAACTGGAGAAGCTGTTGCACAGGCAGTTGAAGATACAGCTGCAGCAAGTGCTGTTGTAGAAGGTGACGAGCTTGGAGTTACATTAACCCGTGAAGCTGGTGAGACAGTTGGATTATATGACATTTACGCAAATGTAGAAGGATTAAATTCAAACTATGCATTAGCTGAAACACCGGACGGAACAGATAAATTCGAGATCGTGAAGAAAGGAACTGTTATCGATGATAATAAGAAACCTTCTGATCAGAACCCATCAGGCGATAAGACGACTGTAAAGGGTGACAAGAAGAACAACAAAAATACAAACACTGCCAAGAAAGCTGACAATACAAAGAAGAATCAGCCGAAGACAGGTGACAATTCACACGTTATGTTCTATCTGTTCATGATCGAGGCTGCAATGGTTGCAGCATTCATTACTCTGATCTTCAGAAGAAGACGCAGAAGGTAATCAAAGATCATAAAAGATATAATAGAAATGTCTGTCAAAGACGATAAATAGGAGACCGCAGGTCAGGCCCGTTTAAGAGCCGGATCTGCGGTCTCTCTTGTATTTTCAAAAAGGTGGTTTATACCGGTAACAGTTCAATATAACCAGGGGAGCTTGTGAGACAAAGCTGAGAGTAAGGTATGACCTTAGACCCTAGAACCTGTTTGGATAATGCCATGTAGGAAGTGTTTGTCAGAAGAGTATAAAGTTAGATTGACATCTGAGTGCATCCGCATTTCTGTCAAGGGCGTTTTCCAGTCTGCCGGGAAATGTATTCCGACAGATATACGCCGGTTGAGGTCATGCGCATTTTAAGAAAAGAAAGCAGGCACTGCTATTTACTTGAGAGTGCGGGCCAGACCGAGCAGTGGGGACGATATTCATTTCTTGGATACGATCCATCCATGGAGATCACTTGTACCGACGGGAAGATGCGGATCAGAAAGACCAGTCTGGGAGGCTGGTCAGAGGAAGAACTTCGGACAGTTGATCACCCGGGTCAGGTGCTTCGTGAGATTATTGATGAGAACCGGACACCGGAACTTCCGGGGATTCCAACATTTACCGGAGTTCGCTCGGCGGGTTTGGAGCAATCTTATGAAAAAGCGGAGGCGAAGTTGAATGAGATAGAGAAGCTTCTGAAAACAGGTGAGAAAATGGAATTTCCACCGATCCAGTTAAAAACCGAAATCAAGCCTCAATTCTCTGAAGAAAAATACGAGGAAATGATAGAGCGAAGTACGTGCCGGTCACAGATGACGAGGCAGTTGACGCATTTGAATATTTATCCAGAATCGAAGGCATCATTCCGGCAATCGAGAGTGCTCACGCAGTAGCATATGCAAAGAAAATCGTACCACAGATGGACAAAGATGAGATTGTAGTCATTACATTATCCGGACGCGGAGACAAGGACTGTGCAGCAATCGCACGTTACAGAGGGGAGGATATCCATGAATAAAAACATAAAAAAAGCATTTGGAAAAGGGAAAGCATTTATTCTATTCATCACTTGTGGTGATTCGTCGCTGGAGGTGACAGAACGGATTGTGTACGCTATGGAAGAGGCAGGCGCAGACCTCATTGAACTTGGAATTCCATTTTCAGATCCGACAGCAGAAGGCCCGGTCATTCAGGCGGCAAATGTACGGGCGCTCTCAGGCGGCGTGACAACCGACAAAATATTTGACATGGTAAGGCGTATTCGTCAGAAAACTTCTATACCAATGGTTTTCATGACCTATGCAAATGTGGTATACTCTTATGGTACAGAGCGCTTTGCGAAGGCGGCAGCAGAAATCGGGATGGACGGACTTATTTTGCCGGACGTACCATTTGAAGAGCATGGACTGGATCTCATCTCCTTGATCGCACCGACTTCCCACGAGAGAATTGCCATGATCGCAAAAGAAGCAGAAGGATTCGGAATCTCGGAACCTAAGCAGGCGAAGAAAATGGCAGCCCAGTCAGATGGAGTTATTGTAGGTTCAACAATTGTGAAGCTCTGTGAAAAATATGGAGCAGATTGTGTCCCACACATTTCCACGTTCGTGAAAGAGATGAAGGACGCAATCCGGTAGAAAGGACATGCGTAGAAAATGGCAAGATATGTGAAAGACCTGGTGTTGAATAAACCAGAAGATTTTGTAACATTTATTATGAACGACTATTTACAGAAAAATCAGTTCGTTGTATCAGAGTGGAAAGGCGAGCCGGCTTACCGGACAGGAGATGCGCTGATTGAAGGATACAAGTATCTGAAATGGTCCTATGAAAATGGAACACTTCATCTGGAAGCATGGATGAAAAGCACATTTGGAAAAGAAATGGGCCTGGACGGATTCGTAGGAGCTTTGCAGAAAAAACCATATAGAGAGGGGCTTGAGCAGCTTTTTCATGTGTTAAAGCAGGCGATTCCTGAGGCCGGTATGAATGAGATGGCAGGACAGCAGGGCATGAATGGTGCAAATGGACAGCCAAAATCACAGCCGGTTCCGGTGAAGACCGTGGATAATTCCGGCGCAGCAACGATGGCACTTGTGTTCGGAATTCTGGCATTTGGTATCAGCTTTTTATCACCATTGATTTCTATTATCCTTGCAATACTTGGCTACAGTAGAGCACGCATAGGCATGCAGTCCGCATTAAAAGGACGGGCAAAAGCCGGGCGCAACTTCTGTATAGTTGCAATTGTACTTTCTATAATTCTATGGGTAACGAACCTTGTGCTGACAATTATGGTCCGGTAAATGTTATGAAGCTTAGAGAGCGGATCTTTCAGGAGACAGAACGAGAAAAAGCGCAGGATTATCTATGGAACGAATTAGTCCTGCTACAGGGTCAGACCTTTCGTACCGTGAAAGGACTGGAGTATACATATCAAATCCGTGGAAATGAAATGTTTGTGTCAAGAAAGACGAAATCCATAACGAAAGCTTCCGTGGATCTGGCACTTGAAAAAATCATAGAATTAAGTGGAGAGGTGGCAGGACCTAAAAAACTGAAATGCTTCGGCGCAAGCTACCTGTATCCGATATTTATAGAAATGGGACTTATTAAGAGCAGCTAGTTTATGAGAAAAACAGCTGATATAGCTTCCGGCAGGGCGCACATTGTCCGGTGGACAATGGTTTTGCGCCGACCGAAACGGAGTGTAGACTTGCCGAGGCATTCTTGAATGAAATATGAAATAAAATTATGAGAGGCAGACTTAAGGAAAACATAAGAAAACATTCCTTGAGACTGCCCTTTGCTGTCGCAGGAAGGAAGATATGTTATGGAGATACAAATATTGAATTGGCTGCAGAGCTTACATACGCCAATTTTGGACAAGATCATGCAGTTGATCACACATCTGGGAGATATGGGGATTATATGGATAATTCTTACGATAGTTATGCTCCTGATTCCAAAGACAAGAAAAAGCGGTGTGATCATGGCAGCAGCACTGATTGTAGATGTGATTTTATGCAATGTAATTTTAAAAAATCTGATTGCGAGAGTGCGGCCATACGATGTCAACACAGCAGTACAGGTATTAGTTGCAAAACCGAAAGATTTTTCTTTTCCGTCCGGACACACAGCAGCGTCGTTTGCCAGTGTGACAGCCCTTTATCTGGCAGGAGAGAAAAAACTGTGGAAACCAGCCCTTGCGCTGGCAATTCTAATCGCATTTTCCAGAATGTACCTGTATGTACATTATCCGACAGACATTCTCGGTGGAGTTATCTTTGGAAGTTTAAGTGCATGGATTGGATACCAGTGTAGCAAAAAATATGTTTAGCATTTATAAACATTGGAATATAAAGTAATAGAAGTTTTTAATTCAAATTTAACTCGACGATTGAATTAAAACGAGTTATATTAAAACAAGAATCAACGATTTAGTAGAAATGAGGGATTTTAGGTGGGAACGACATCTGAAACTAAACCAAAACGATATATCAGCGTGGGGCTTCTGGCACATGTGGATTCTGGAAAGACAACGCTTTCAGAAGGAATCCTTTATCTGACAGGACAGATCCGTAAGCCGGGGCGTGTAGATCATGGGGATGCGTTCCTTGACAACTACGCGCTGGAACGACAGAGGGGGATTACGATTTTTTCCAAGCAGGCAGTGTTTCAGCTTGGTGACAGCCAGGTGACACTTCTGGATACACCGGGGCATGTGGATTTTTCCGCAGAAATGGAGCGGACGCTCCAGGTGCTGGATTATGCGGTTTTGGTAGTCAGTGGAGCTGATGGCGTGCAGGGACACACCCGCACGCTCTGGAATCTGCTTGCGCGCTACCGGATTCCGACATTCATATTTGTCAATAAAATGGATCAGCCAGGGACGGACAAGGCGCTGATTCTAAAAGAGCTGAAGAAAAAACTGGATGCTTCCTGTGTGGACATGGAAGATCCGGAAGATATTGCCACGGGGGACGAACGTGCACTGGAAGAGTATCTGGAAGCGGGAGAAGTTTCTATAGATACCATAAGCCAGATGATTGCAGATCGTCAGATTTTCCCTTGTTATTTTGGTGCTGCGCTGAAATTACAAGGTGTACAGGAATTACTGGACGGGATTGGAAAATATGTGGGAGATAATGTTTCGGCCAATTATGATCAGGCAGATAATAGATTACAGAACAGTGGAGATGCTCAGCAGTTTGGTGCGCGTGTCTATAAGATTTCCCGTGACCCTCAGGGAAACCGACTGACTCACATGAAGATTACTTCCGGTGAATTAAAAGTTAAATCTTTGCTGAAAGGTGGACAAGTCTCTGAGCCGTGGGAAGAGAAGGCAGACCAGATCCGAATTTATTCCGGAGAAAAATTCGAGACAGTACAACAGGCGAAAGCAGGCATGATCTGTGCTGTGACAGGATTAAAGCATACATTTCCAGGGGAGGGACTTGGAATTGAAGCCGGTAAACAGGCAGTAACACCGATGTTAGAACCAGTTCTGAATTATCAGGTTTATTTCCCTGATCAGGTGGATGCACACACCATGCTCGGCTATATGCGTCAGATCGAGGAAGAAGATCCCATGCTTCGGGTCATTTGGAATGAAGAACTGGGCGAAATCCATGTTCAGCTTATGGGCGAGGTGCAGACAGAGATTCTGAAAAGTCTGGTAAGCGAACGATTCGGAGTAGATGTGACATTTGGCACTGGAAATATTGTATATAAGGAAACAATAAAAAATGTCGTAGAAGGTGTAGGGCATTATGAGCCGCTCCGCCATTATGCGGAGGTGCATCTGATTCTGGAGCCGGGACTTCCGGGCAGCGGGCTTGAGTTCTCAACCGACTGCAGTACGGATGATCTGGATCTGAACTGGCAGCGGCTGATTCTCACACATCTTTTGGAGCGGGAGCATAGAGGTGTGCTTCTTGGAGCGGCAATTACTGATATGAAGATCACACTGGTAGCAGGAAGAGCACATTTGAAACACACGGAGGGCGGTGACTTTCGACAGTCTACTTACCGGGCGGTGCGCCAGGGACTGATGCAGGCGGAAAGTGTACTGTTAGAGCCATATTATGAATTCCGTCTGGAAGTGCCGTCAGAAATGATCGGGCGTGCACTGACGGATGTTCAGCGTATGTACGGTGAGTTTGCGCCACCGGAGACAGACGGGGATCAGAGTGTGCTTACAGGAAGCGCGCCGGTTGCCTGTATGCGTGATTACCAGAAAGAAGTGGTGAGCTACACAAGAGGACGGGGTCGGCTGACACTTGTATTTCAGGGCTATGCACCATGCCATAATACAGAAGAGATTCTGGAAAATGCAGGCTATGACCCGGAAGCGGATAACGAGAATCCGACCGGTTCTATATTTTGCAGTCACGGAGCCGGATATTATGTACCATGGCAGGAAGTGCCGGAGCATATGCACATTTCCTCTAAGTTGGAGGAGTATCTCAGAAAAGACAAAGATGCGGGGGAAATGCACGAAGAAGCTGACGGCAATGGCAGAGGTGTATTAAGAAATGGTGCTGCCGGTGGAAGTCCTTCAAAATCAGGCAGAAGTCGTGATTTTGGCGCGGAAGACCGGGAATTGGAAGAGATTTTCATGCGGACTTACGGAAAGATTGAACGCAAGAAACCAGGCAACGGACCGCGTACAATCATTGCCCAGTCCCAATATAAAGAAGAAAAACCACAGGAGAAGGTTGCAGAATATCTTTTAGTAGATGGGTACAACGTCATTTTTGCGTGGGACGAACTGAAAGAACTGGCAAAGGTGAACATTGAGAGTGCCAGAAATAAATTAATGGATATCTTAAGCAACTATCAGGGATTTAAGAAATGTACCGTGATCCTTGTGTTTGATGCATATAAGGTGGATGGCGATACGCTGGAGATTCAGAAATACCACAACATTCACGTTGTTTATACGAAGCAGGCTGAGACAGCAGATCAGTACATAGAAAAGGTCGTGCACCATATCGGACGAAAACGCCATGTGACAGTCGTAACTTCCGATGGCGTGGAGCAGGTCGTGACCCAGGGACAGGGAAGCGCACTTATTTCTTCCAGAGAATTTTATGAAGAGGTAGAAATCACCCGCAGACAGATTCAGGAAGAAATTAAGGAGCGCACAGGCGGCACAAAAAATTACCTTTTCGACCATATGGATGAAGCATTTGTAAAAGAGATGGAAGATGTCCGTCTTGGAAAGAAGGATATTTGATGTTATGTACCATACCAGATTATTATAAAGAATTTTCCTGTATCGCCGCAGACTGCGAGGACACTTGCTGCGCGGGGTGGCAGATTGTAATTGATGAGAAGTCGAAGCGGCGGTACGCAAAGGCAGCAACAGGGCTTAATAATATTGAAAAGAATCTCGCCCGCGAGCTGCGCCGCTGTGTCAACTGGCGCGAGGGAGTCTTCCGTCAGGATACGGAAAAGCGCTGTGCATTTTTAAACCAGAATAATCTCTGCCGGCTTTATCAGATGGCGGGACCGGACAGCCTGTGCCGGACTTGTAAAATGTATCCGCGCCACATAGAAGAGTTCGAGGGCGTCAGGGAAATCACGCTCTCCCTTTCCTGCCCGGAGGCAGCAAGAATCATATTAGGCAAGAAAAATCCGGTGCATTTCTTAAGTTATGAGAAGCCGGGAGAAGAAGATTATGGCGACTTCGACCTGTTCTTTTATTCACAGTTGGTGGACGCAAGAGAAAGCATTTTAAAAATGCTTCAGGATAGAAGTCTCTCCATTCATCACCGCATGGCGCTGGCACTGGCAATCAGCCATGATATGCAGGCACATGTAGACCGCAGGGAAATGTTTTCCTGTGAGGATATTCCGAAGAAATACGAGTCCGAGACAGCCAGAAAGTACACAAAAGAACGTCTGGAAGCATTTGAAAAAGACGAGACCGGACGATTCGAATTCGCACAGAAAACATTTCAGTATCTGTATCGGCTGGAGCTTCTGAAAGAAAACTGGCTGTATGTGCTGATGGACGCAGACAAATTACTTTACGGCGGTCTGGCAAGTGTGTATGAGGATTCGGTGAAGAGCGATGCAGAACAAAAAGGCAATGCAATACAAAAAGGCAATGCAATACAAAAAGGCAATACAGCACAAAAGGGTGGAGAGGAACAGTCAGAGGAAGACATTGACCAGCTCAGATACTTTGTAAATCTCCAGGAATTTGAACTGTGGAAGCAGGAGCATATGCCGGATTGGGACATTATGCTGGAACAAATGCTGGTATATTTTGTGTTTACTTATTTCTGTGGGGCAGTTTATGATGGACGTATTCAGGCGAAAATGCAGGTGTGCGTGTACAGTGTCTATATAATAGAAGAAATCTTGCGCGCCAGATGGCTGGAAAATGAAAAGACACTTTCCATGGAAGAAGTTGTGGAGCTGACCTACCGTTACTCCAGAGAGGTCGAACATTCCGACCAGAACCCGGAGCGTCTGGAACATTTCATGGAGAAAAATCCGTGGATCCGTGTAAAGAAGTAAAAGGAAAATAGAATAGAAAGAACCGGAAGAAACAGGAAAAGAGGGATTTAATATCGTGGAAGAAGACAGAGAATATAAAGACACAGTGCAAAAGTTGTTTACATTTATTGAAGAGAGCCCGAGCCAGTATCATGCCGTTGATACAATGAAAAAGCATTTGGAAGCGGCTGGCTATGAGCAGCTTTTAGAGAGCGGAGCGTGGAAGCTGAAATCAGGTGGGAAATATTATGTGATCCGCAGTGGTTCATCACTCATTGCATTTCGAATTCCGGCGCAGGATTCTCAGAATTACTGTGGGTTCCAGATTGTGGCGTCCCATAGTGATTCTCCGAGCTTTAAGATTAAAACAAATCCGGAAATGAACGTGGAAGAACATTATGTAAAATTGAATGTTGAAAAATATGGCGGTATGCTCTGTGCACCGTGGTTTGACAGACCACTGTCTGTGGCAGGGCGTCTGATCGTAAAAGAAAATAACAGACTTGTCACGAAGCTGGTCAACGTAGACCGGGATTTGGTCATGATTCCGAATCTGGCTATTCATATGAACCGGGAGGCAAATAAAGGCTACGATTATAACATACAGAAAGATATGCTGCCACTTTACGGCTGCGGCGAAGCAAAAGGGAAATTTATGAAGCAGATTGCAGAGGCGGCAAATGTAAAAGAGGACACAATCCTTGCAAGTGATCTGTTCCTTTACAATCGCATGAAAGGAAGCATCTGGGGAGCTTGCGAAGAATTCATTTCCAGTCCGAAGCTGGATGATCTTCAGTGCGCATTTTCTTCATTAGAAGCTTTCTTGCAGTCTGAAGAACCTTTGCCATCGGAAAATGTACAGGCAAATGAACAAAGCGAAGTCGATGGAAAAAATGTAATCAATGAAAAAAATGTAATCAATGGAAAAAGTATCCCAGTTCACTGCGTATTCGATAATGAAGAAGTCGGAAGTGGGACAAAACAAGGAGCTGCATCTACATTTCTTGCAGATACACTGATTCGGATCAATCATGCCATGGGACGGGATGAGGCCGGATACAGGCAGAGTATTGCCAACAGCTTTATGCTCTCGGCAGATAATGCTCATGGCGTACACCCGAACCATACCGACAAGGCATGCCCGACGAATCGGCCATATCCGGGAAATGGCGTGGTCATCAAGTACAGCGCCAATCAGAAATATACTACCGATGCAGTATCAGCAGCGGCGTTTGAGGAAATTTGCAACCGGGCAAATGTACCGTATCAGATCTACGTGAACCGTTCCGATATACTGGGAGGTTCCACACTCGGGAACATTTCCACGACACAGGTACCAGTCAACACAGTAGACATCGGACTGGCTCAGCTCGCCATGCATTCCCCATATGAGACAGGAAGTGTGAAAGACACAGATTACATGATCCAGGCTATGAAGACATTTTTTGAAGCTTCCGTGCGGCAGACCGAAGATGGATATGAACTCAATTTTCTTTAACAAAGTTAGCAAGAAAAATGTGATTTCGTGTTGAAAGAAGTAAAATTTTATAATAGTTATTATGTAAACTAATAAATGGACAAAGGAGCGGTTTTTTATCTGATTGAGATGGAAGAACCGCTTTTAGAATATAGCTTTTTAAAATGTGGTATGCTATCATGAAAATGTTGTTTTTATACACTACAGGAACGAAAGGGGAACATCATGTTAGAAAAAGTATTTAAACTTAGTGAAAACAAGACCGATGCGAAAACAGAAATACTTGCCGGAATCACAACATTTATGACAATGGCATATATTCTTGCGGTCAATCCAAGCATACTCTCCGCAACGGGGATGGATTCAGGTGCTGTATTTACTGCTACTGCTCTGGCAGCATTTATCGGAACACTGCTCATGGCAATCTTTGCAAACTATCCATTTGCACTGGCACCTGGTATGGGACTGAATGCATATTTTGCATACACAGTCGTATTAGGAATGGGATATAGCTGGGAATATGCACTGACAGCCGTATTTGCAGAAGGAATCATCTTTATTCTTTTGTCTGCGACAAATGTACGAGAAGCTATTTTCAATGCAATCCCACAGAATTTAAAAGCAGCCGTCAGCGTAGGAATCGGACTGTTTATCGCATTCATCGGACTTCAGAATGCAAAAATTGTAATCGGAGGATCCACACTGCTTCAGTTATTCTCCGTAGATAAATATAACGAAGTAAACGGAGTATCTGCGTCATTTAACGATGTAGGAATCACAGTACTCCTTGCAATCATCGGAATTATCGTTACAGGAATTTTAGTAGTAAAGAACATCAAAGGAAATATCCTCTGGGGAATCTTGATCACATGGCTGCTCGGAATCATCTGCCAGTTCACAGGACTTTATGTACCAAATGCAGATCTTGGATTCTATAGCCTGCTGCCAAATTTCAGCAACGGATTATCCATTCCAAGTCTGTCACCAATCTTCTGCAAACTGGACTTCAGCGGAATCTTCTCCCTGAACTTTATAGTCATCCTGTTTGCATTCCTGTTCGTAGACTTATTTGATACAATCGGAACACTGATCGGAGTATCCGCAAAAGCAGACATGCTCGACGAGAACGGAAAACTTCCAAGAATCAAAGGCGCACTTATGGCAGACGCAGTCGCAACAACAGTCGGAGCCGTAATCGGAACATCAACAACAACAACATTTGTAGAAAGCGCATCAGGAGTATCCGAAGGAGGAAGAACCGGACTTACATCAGTCACAACAGCAATCCTTTTCGGACTGTCACTGTTCCTGTCACCAATCTTCCTTGCAATACCATCATTTGCCACAGCACCGGCACTTGTAATTGTAGGACTTTACATGCTCACGAACGTAACAAATATAGATTTCAACGATATGTCAGAAGCAATCCCTTGCTATGTATGTATCATCGCAATGCCATTCTTCTACAGCATCTCCGAAGGAATCTCAATGGGAGTTATCACATACGTGGCACTCAACCTGATCACAGGAAAAGCAAAAGAAAAGAAAGTCAGCATACTCATGTACGTACTGGCAGTACTGTTTGTATTGAAATATGTATTTTTATAAAAAATTGGGGACGGGGTTTTTTCAAAAAAACCCCGTCCC
>OLSG01000785.1_pt1 | contig 37313 bp, 32 predicted proteins | sample 1673041 | NCBI WGS metagenome assembly OLSG01 (sample SAMEA3136749, study PRJEB25190) | human gut metagenome | reverse complement strand
CGAATTCATTCAGGAATCGGGTATGCAACCCCAAATGAGATGTATAAAAAGTTGTCTTTATAAAGAATGGTGTCTCGATTCAAGTTGTCTAAAACCCTTGACACGTTTCAGGTTGTAAAAACTTTATGGTTTTTAAATTATGAAGCCTTACGGTCAATGGCGCGAAGACATTTGTCTAACATCCTGCGGTTTTCCCCTTCAGTCAGCTGGTCCCCAGCTGCCAGCTCCCCCAGCCGGTGAGCACTCCGTGCTCTTAAAGGGGGAGCCCACATTAAAGTGTAAGGACTTTGTGATTTTTTATGAAGCTTTAGGGATAGAGAGAAGAATACCGGTGGTGCGAACATCGTTACGAACTGAACCCCTTTCCCCTCGACACAAAGTCGAGGTACTTCCCCCGAACGCAAATCTGCGATTTGCGTAGTTCGGCGTTCACGATGAATTGAGCGTCGCCATGCTCCTCCAATTCATGTTCACTGCTCTCCTGGGGGCAGCGAGGCGCTTTCGGCGCGATACGTTTTATCTAACATTCTGCGGATTTCCCCTATCACCTGCTTCACGACGTGGTACTTTTTTTCCCCCCCGACTGTTTTGCACTTCGTGCATTAAAGGGGGAAGCCACATTGAGGTGTAAGAACTTTATGATTTTTATTATGAAGCCTATTTCCGGTAATGGCGCTGCACTTTCACCTAATATTCTGCAAAAGAAAAACGCCCATGGATAACCATGAGCGTTTTGCCATTCCATAAACGGATTAACGTTTGGAGAACTGGCTTGCTTTTCTTGCTTTCTTAAGACCGTATTTCTTACGTTCTTTCATTCTTGGATCACGGGTCAGAAGACCTGCGCTCTTCAGAGATTTTCTGTAATCAGCATCTACATCGAGAAGTGCTCTAGCGATGCCGTGACGGATAGCGCCTGCCTGTCCGGTACGTCCACCACCCTTTACATTAGCAATAACATCATATGCAGAGGTAGTCCCGGTCAGTTCCAGCGGCTGTTTAATAATGAGTTCAAGAGTAGCTAAGTCAAAATAGTCTTTCAGTTCACGACCATTGATTGTGATATTACCCTGTCCCGGTACCAGACGGACTCTGGCAACGGATGTTTTTCTGCGGCCAGTGCCGTAGTATGTAGCTTCTGCCATTTCTTATTTCCTTCCCTTCCGGTTAACGGATATCAAATTTTAATTCTTCAGGTTTCTGAGCTGCATGCGGATGTTCGCTGCCAGCGTAAACATGAAGTTTACGATACATCTGAGCGCCAAGCTTGGTCTTTGGAAGCATGCCGCGGATTGCATGTTCAACAACCCATACCGGCTTTTCACGAAGAGCATCGCCAGCTTTCTGGTATCTGTCACCACCGATGTAACCGGTGTAGTGGAAGTAAACTTTTTTCAGTTCTTTCTTGCCTGTCAGAACGACTTTATCTGCGTTGATGATGATGACGTTGTCACCAGTATCAACATGCGGTGTATAGGTAGGTTTATTTTTGCCGGTCAGAACCTTTGCAACGTTAGCAGCAAGACGGCCAACGGTCAGTCCTTCAGCATCTACGATATACCATTTACGGGTGATGTTGCCCGCATTGGCCATAAATGTGGTTTTCATTATAAATGATTCCTCCTGAATAAAAAACAGAACCGCAAGATATAGTCCTTCCTCCGGGGCTAGTGGTTTCCGGACAAATCTCACAAGGAGTATTATACCCTTTATATAAAGGGTTGTCAAATAAATTATGTGATGTTTTAAGTATAGAGTTGAGAGGTGGTTGTAAAGACCTTATAGTTTGTAATTATGAAGCTGAAACGGTCAACGGCGCGATACCATTAGCGTCTCATAGTGCGGCTTTCCCCTATCCCCGTGTCGTCCCGACACGGTACTTCCCCCAGAAGGGGAAGCCACACTGATGTTGTAAAGACTTTATAGTTTTTATTATGAAGCCTTGGGGATGGGGGCGATGTACTTTTCTCTCACAGCACACGGGTTCCTTCAGATGTTGAGGCCGGTTCTATGCTTTGATTGCGCAATATGATTCAATTCATTCTTCTATCTTATATCAAATCCATTCAATGTGCATCAGTGAAATGTGATACATCTTCATTTCCTTCCCTCTTCTACGTTATATATTATTTCTATACCTGACTATCCTGTCTGTCTATATTACACAAATGTTATCCCTTTTTATTTCTCTGGTGATTATATATGTATTATATATAGGCTTCAGGTAAAAATTCTGGATAGTTTCTTATTACACAGGGTTATGAGAAATCAAAAATTCTATCACTTTAAGTTATGTTACCATTTGTTTTCTTTATGGTTTTCCGACCTATTATAAAAAGTAATTCATAAATGCTATTGACGAATCTTAGTTTTCGTTGTATTGTTGATGCGTGCTCGGCATTCAATAAGAAGAAAATGTTATATCAATTGACGAATTGAAATGTAACAATTTCTTTGGAGCAGTTATCAGGTAAAGAAAAAGTTTGCCAGCGCTGCTTACGCCTTTCTTTATTTTCTGCTCATTCTGCTGAGTCTCATGTATTCTTTTTTATTTTAAGGAGGATTTCCCTTGGTTACTTTTCTTCTGGCCTTAGCAGCTCTCATTGTAGGGTATTTCATCTACGGCCGTATCGTTGATCACTTCTTTGGTCCGGATGATCGCCGTACTCCTGCTGTCAATCATAATGACGGAGTGGATTATATCCCTCTTCCTAACTGGAAGGTATTTTTAATTCAGCTTTTGAATATCGCTGGTCTGGGACCAATCTTCGGCGCTCTTGGTGGCGCCCTCTGGGGTCCTTCTGTATATCTTTGGATCGTTCTCGGTACTATTTTTGCCGGCGCTGTCCATGATTATCTTTCCGGTATGATGTCCATCCGTGAAGATGGAAGCAGTATTTCTGAGATCGTAGGCCATCATATGGGACCTGTGATGCTGACGATTATGCGTATCGTATCTTTGGTGCTTCTTGTTCTGGTAGGTACTGTATTCATGACAGGACCAGCCATGCTTCTTGCTAAACTGACCGGATGGCAGGTCCTTCCATGGCTGCTCGTAGTTCTTTTCTATTATTTCCTGGCAACTCTTCTTCCGGTAGATAAGATCATTGCCCGTTTCTATCCGATTTTTGGTATCTGCCTCATCATCATGGCTCTCGGCATTGCTGGCGGCATGGTTATGGGCGTTGGCGGTCATGTTATGCCTGAAATGGTTTTTGAAAATCTGTATCCCGGTGCGAATAAGCTGCCTATTTGGCCTCTTATGTTTATTACCGTTGCATGCGGTGCTATTTCTGGTTTCCACGCCACCCAGTCTCCCATCATGGCTCGCTGCCTGAAAGATGAAAGACTTGGTCGTCCTGTATTCTATGGTGCCATGGTAGCTGAAGGCATTATCTGCCTCATCTGGGCTGCTGCAGGCATGACTTTCTTCGATGGTACTTCCGGTCTTCAGGCTGCTCTGAAAGCAGGCGGCCCTGGCGGTGCGGTTTATGATATCTGCGTTGGGTACATGGGCGCAGGCATCGGCACTGTCCTTGCTATGCTGGGCGTTATTGCATGCCCCATCACTTCCGGTGATACTGCATTCCGTGCAGCTCGTCTGACTCTGGCTGACTGGTTCAAGGTAGGCCAGATGAGACTGGATAAACGCCTCATGTTCGCTATTCCTCTTCTCGGTATTGGCGGTATCCTCTCTCAGATGGATTTCAACATTGTATGGCGTTACTTCTCCTGGACCAACCAGACTCTGGCTATGATCGTTCTCTGGACTGGTGCTGTATATCTCTATCATAAGTGTGCTAACCGCTATGCATGGCTGATTGCCTGCATCCCGGCAACTTTCATGACAGTGGTAACTTCCACTTATATCCTTCAGGCGAAGGAAGGGTTCCAGATGGATCCATCTATTACCTATCCGGCAGGATTCGTATTCGGCGCAGTGTGCCTCGCGCTTTATCTGAAGAAAACAGTTTTCAAAAAAGATGCAGAAAGAGAATGCAATGGAGCTCTTGATGCAGCTGATCAGAATGCTTAAGTAAATAGAAAAAGGGGAGCTGTGAATAAATGCCAAGGCATTTATTCACAGCTCCCCTTTTTTTAGAGTTGAGAGCCCCGCGCAGAGAGTTGAGCGGTGGTTGTAAAGACTTTATGGTTTGTAAATTATAAAGCCAATACGGTCAACGGCGCGATACCTCAAAAACAGAGTAACATTGAGTGACAAGAGTTGAAAGAAGGCTGTATTTTTTCTGACCTTCTTTTTATTCTTTCCAGCAGTAGGATTTCCATTCGCAGAAGCGGCAGGCGGAGGGGATGTCTTTTCCTTTTCTTTCTACTTTATGATTGAAGTCTTTGTCCATGATGCGCCTTGCAGTTTTGTCGAATTTTTCCATCCGTTCTTCTACGTCTTCTATGTCCGCCGGTACTTCATAGACAGGGTCTTCGTCGCCTGTGAAGTAAAGGATGAGTTTTCCTACAGGTTCGTTCAGTTTCTTTTCCACAAGGTAAGCATAGACCTCGAGCTGGTCCCTATATCTTCTAAGGAGGGGGCTTCCTTCTTCCGGTTTCTTTCCTGTTTTGAAGTCGATGATGTTGAATTTTCCATCCCGGTCTTCGAGAAGGTCGATAGTACCGTCTATGACGTAGTCTTCTTTGACCATTTCCAGACTGTATTCTGCTTCTTTGATCATGGACCAGTCACCTTCATGATAAGCCACGTAGCTCATGACTTCTTCAAACGCCTGATTAACTTTTTCTCTGGGAAGCCAGGCATTTTCTGTCTGCGCAAGAGTCTGATAATTAGTCATGAGCCAGCTGTAGATGACCGCCGGAAGGAGATCTGTTTCTCCCCGCTTCACGGCCCGATGGATATCTTCTATGGTTTCATGGACAAGGATACCATAGAAGGCGCCTCTCCCCTGTATGGGCGCAAAGCGATAAATACGGCTCAGTTTATATTTAAGCGGACAATTTTCATAAAGAGCAATCTGTGTGAAGGAGAATCGGGGTTTGAAGTGATTGGTCCTGATTTTTGAGAAATGGAGTTTCGTAAGGTCTACAGAGGGATCATCGTATTCAGGAAGGGAATCCAGCGGTTTACTGAATTCACTGGAAGAACGCCTCTCAGCTCCGTCGGATGCAAGGACAAGAAGACTTTCTGCTCTTGAGAAGGCAGTATAGTATTTCCGCCGAAAATCAAAGTACTTCATGTCTTCATAGGGTTCAAAGGCATGGCGCCCAGTTTCTCTTTCCACCACTTTGGTTATAAGATTAGAAGAACTTCTGGGCCTGTCATTGAGAGAAGCGACGATGACTACTGGATATTCCAGTCCTTTGGACTGATGGATATTCAAAAATGAAACGTTTCCTTCTGGCGCATAGGCTTCCTCATCTTCATATTCTCCCACACCATTTTCAAACCAGAGACGGAGGTACTGGGAGAAGAAAAGATATACATCATCCAGTGTCTCTTTCCCGCCACCATGATTGTCTTCAAGGAAATATTCGAACCGGTTGATAAGCCGTGAGAGGGCAGAAAGGTTCCGAGCTTCCAGTGATTCTCCTTCTCCTGCCTTATCTATCCACTCTGAGAAGGGAGCAAAGGAAAGGATATCATAGGCCAGTGACTGCAGCTGCTTTATAAGAGCTTTGGATTTGTGAATTTCCTTTGATGTTTCAGAAACCCATTCTTTAAGCTCCTCATGTTCTCCCATCATGTGATGAGCCATAGCAAGGAAGGTGGCGTACTTTTCTTCTATATCCTCTGTCTCTTTCATCTGTCTGTCTTTCTGCATCTGACCATAGAGAGAGGGGAAAAGAGAAAGCAGCGTTCCTATGAACCATGCCACTTCTTTCCTGTCAAAGAAATGACCAGACCTTGGTGCGTATACAGGGATTCCCTTTTTCTTCAGGGCGAATTGGAGGAGCTGGGATTCATTTCCTTTGACAGAGTCAAAGAGGCAGGCCACCTGATTGTAATCGGTTATGAGCTCTTCCTCTTTCAGTTTTTCAATAAGATCACGAATCCGGAGAGCAAAGGTATTTCCTCCATTTTTTGATGTGATTTTTACGACTGACGGATAGTCTGACTGATCAAGGGACTGTATCTTTCCTTTTCTGTACCGGTAGAGATGGCCATTTCTTTCCCAGGTAAACCAGTCTCTTTTGGCCATCCATTTCATGCAGAATAAAACGATATCTGCGCTGGAGCGGTAATTGGTCTTCAGATGGATGATTTCACAGTCATTGCCAAATTGAGCTGGAAAGGCGGCAATATTGGCAATGGTGGCACCACGGAAGCGGTAGATGCTCTGGTCATCATCCCCCACTACGAAAATATTTTTCTCCACCCGTCCAAGGAGACGGATGAGCTGCTCCTGAATGTAATTGGTGTCCTGATATTCATCGACGAGGATGTAGCGGATACGGTCTGCCAGCTTGCGAAGTACTGCTTCCTGATTGGAAAGGAGTCTATATGTTTCAGTCTGAAGTTTTGTGAAATCGAGGAAATTTTCATCTTCTGCCAGTTTATTGTATCTCGCCATCATCCATCCCAGTACTCGGGTAATCTCATTTTCGCTGAGTACCATGGTTTCCGGATCCATGAGCTCTTCAGAGAGACGGTTCACATATTCACAGATTCTCCTGCTCTGTTTCCAGGGGGAGAAGGATATTTCCTGCCCGTTCACATTGGAAATATAGGAAGGCGGCACCACTTTCTGAAAGCCCGGGATGGCCTGAAACTCATCAAGGGCCCGGTAAACCATGTACTGCTGCTCAAACTGGTCCGTTTCCATGTAATTTCTGGTGAGTCCTGTATATTCTCTGAATTCTTTCAGAATCCTTCGGCAGATGTGATGGAAAGTGCCGATATACATTTCATGGAGATTCAGCTCTATTCCCTGGGCAGAGAGTTCGTTTGTGAGCCGGGTCATCAGTTCTTTGGACGCTTTGACAGTATAGGTGACAATCATGATTTCTTCCGGTTTTACATGAAGATCACGGATGAGATGAAGTACCCGCTGTATGATCACATAGGTCTTGCCTGTGCCAGGTCCTGCAAGCACCAGAGCCGGTCCGTCCACATGGATGGCTTTGTACTGCTCTGGATTTATCTGTCCCGTCTGTCCCATATTGAACTCCTTATACAATAAATGTAAATGATATCCCCCTGATAAAGAGAGGAATCCCCTTCAATGGTCTGATATTCCTCTTTTTCATTCATTTATGAGTATTATACCCTTTTTAACGATGACTGCCAATTTGGCTGGAGAGCTGGTATGTGAAGAGTTGGTGGTTATCTCATTAGCGCTGATAAGAATTTACCAGGCAGAGCTCCAAGCCCCGTGCAGGGAGTTGGAAAAAAGATAGAGTTGAGAGTTGAACGCAGAGAGTTGGAAAAAAGAATAGAGTTGAGAGTTGAGCGCAGAGAGTTGAGCGGTGGTTGTAAAGACTTTATAGTTTGTAAATTATAAAACCAATACGGTCAACGGCGCGATACCATCTATCTAACATCCTGCGGTTTACCCCTTCGGTCAATGGCCTCCAGCCATTGCCAGCTCCCCCGGCTGGTGAGCACTACGTGCTCTTAAAGGGGGAGCCCACATTAATGTTGTAAAGACTTTATGCTTTTCTTATGAAACCTTTTCGGATAACGGTGATGAACGGTAGTGTCTGAAATCCTGTTTTCCATAAGAAAAAGGCGTGACAATGATGGCTCATGTGTCACGCCTTTGATTAAGGCTCAGCTTATTGATTTATGCTTCTGCTGGAGTTACATTCTCCAGTTTACCTTTCAGGTCATGGTCAGTCATAGCGCATACTGCTGCATCAGACCATACATTTTCAGCGGTTTCCACCATATCTATGATTGTGTAAATCGGAAGGATGATACCCATGATTCCGATTGGTGCGCCGATACCACTCATGAGAGAGAGTGTAAGGAAGTAGCATCCCATTGGAACGCCTGCATTTCCAACAGCCGCAAGAATAGCTACGAAAAGCCAGGTAATCATAGTTGGCATGGATAATTCATAGCCCGCATTCTGCATCACGAAGAGAGAGGTTACAAGAATGAAAGCGGCGCATCCATTCATATTGATGGTAGTGCAGATTGGCAGAACGAAACGGGATACTGCGGGATTCGCTTTCATGTTATGTTCTGCAGATGCCAAGGTGACCGGCAGTGTACCTGCGGAGCTCTTAGTGAAGAGAGCCACTGCAATGGCTGGAGACATTTTTTTGAATACATCCAACGGGTTCAGTCCCCTTAAAAGGAGGCAGAGTGGAAGAACAATAAAGAATTGAATCAGATTGCTTCCGATGATGACAGCAGTGTATTTGCCTAGAGCGCCAACTATGACGCCTGCTTCGATCTGTGCAGAGAGCTGAGCAGAGAAGGCAAGGATGCCGACCGGAAGAATGAAGAGGAGTGCTTTAATCAGTGTGAAGAGCAGTTCCTGGAATCCAAGGATGCCTTTGAGGAGAAGTTCTCTGTTTTCCGTCTTTGGCATGAATGCCAGTCCCAGGCCAAAAGATGCGGCAATCAGCATGACTGCCAATACGTTACCGGACAGGAATGGCTGAAGAATGTTATTAGGAATAACGCTTAAAATGTGATCGTAGTAAGTAATATTTCCCAGTTTCTGCGGAACGTTGGAAACACCGGCCCCAATCATGTCAGTTGGAAGATTTCCTGGAGCGATCCAGAGGAACATGAGCAGGCCGATAGCAGCCGCACAGAATGTGGTGAAAAGAGTATAGGTCACTGCATGGGCGAAAATACGGCCTGTTTCCTTCTTGCTTCCCAGCTGTGCCAGAGTGGTGATAACAGCCAGTGCAATGGTTGGCACCGCAATGAACTGGAACAGACGGGTAAATACGGTGGCAATGAAGGTAAATAATTCATTGAGTGGCTTGATTCCAAGCCAGCCCAGTGCAGCACCAACTACCAGTGCCAGCATCCACAAAACAAACTGACGTCCCTGTTTGCGGGGGTTGTTGTTCTCCAGTGCTTTTTTAGCAGCGGATTGTACTTCTTTGTTTTCTTGCATAACGCATCCTCCTGAAATAAACCAAAAATAATGAACTTTAAGGAACCATTTCTGGAGAGAAATCGGAAAATAAAAAGAGTCTTTCCTCCCATGGGACGAAAGACTCGTGATTACCACCCAGATTCGTATAAATGTCACCATTTATACCTCTTTAGGTTTCCTTCCTTGTAGAAACCCTGTTCTGTATCGGGAACTCCCGGAACGACCTACTGTTACTTCGGCCCTACCAGCTCAGAAATGCACTTCGGCTCCCCTATCCGTATCCGCTCTCACCATCCGGACTCGCTCTGACGTATTCAGGAAACTTACTCTTTTCCTTCATCGCTTTAATGGCCATACTATAGCATGATAAAAAGTGAATGTCAAGCAGTTAAATAGAAAAATTTCATATAAGCCGTTTTTTCCATACTCCCTGATGCCAGCGCCAGAAGAATACGAGACCTCTGCTGCATTCATCCGCTGCCATGGCTATCCAGATACCGACAAGTCCCCAGTAAAGATGAACACCCAGAAGCCAGGCACCAAAAGTGGCTACAGACCACATGAAGATAATACCGACTGTAATCGGTGCCTTTACATCCCCGGATGCGTTAAGTGCCATGACCATGCACATGTTCACTGCTCTACCGATTTCCAGAAAAATTTCAATGAACAGGATAGTCTTCCCCAGCAGAATGACTTCCGGATCATGGGTGAATACAGAAAGAATGGATTCTGCATTCAGATAGATTAATGTTGCAATGGAACCGGAGAGAAGCATGGCGACTTTGATGGTGAACTTCACTCTCTTGTCTACTTCGCCATTATTCCCTGCCCCTTTGTAGTATCCCACCAGTATCTGGGTCGCCATGGCAAGAGACTGGGAATACACATAGCTCATCATGGCAATGATGTAGCAGTAAACTTTGGTAGTAATGACTACGACACCAAAAATATTGACAAATTTCATAATCACTGTCTGAGACAGCTGATAAGAAAAAGTCTCTCCCCCGGAAGGAATGCCGAGATAGAGAATCTTATGGAGCGTATTCCAGGGAAAAGGCCGGAGATATTTTAAAGAGAAGCGAGCCGGCGTGTATTTGTGAAAAAGATAAACAATAAGTATGAAACCTATGAATTTGGAGATATTGGTAGAAATACATACACCGGTGACACCAAGAGAAGGAATGGGACCCCATCCGTGGATGAGTACCATATTTCCCAAAACGTTAATAATATTCATCACCATGGAGCAGAGCATGGTAAGCTTTAGCTGCGCAAAGCCTCTCAAAAAGGAAATAAAAGCCATGTACATGCTCTGGATGAACACGAAAAGCCCGATCCAGCGGATGTAGAGAGACGCATCACCCCAAATCTCTGCCGGTATCCCCAGTGCATTCAGGAAGAATGTATCAAAGAAAAAGAGTGCCAGACTGATGATGAGTCCAAGCACCAGATTCGTAGCCAGTGCTACGGTACACACTTCACTGACTTTGTTCATATCGCCGGCGCCCCGATGATGGGAGATAAGAATGGTTGCCGCCTGAGAAAGCACCGCCAGTGTCAGTACTACCAGATTGAAGACTACATTGTCATTGCCAACAGCCGCCACACTGTTCTGAGAATACTGGCTCAGCATAAACTGATCCACATTCGGTACCATCATCTGAAGGGCTATTTCAATGAAAATCGGAATGGACATAGAAAATACGGTCCATCGGCTCTGATATAATTGCTTTGCTTCCACCATAAAGCCCTCCTTGTATTTAATTCGAGTATATCTTATCACCCCAAATATGACTCTGCAAGAATAAAAGAGATTCTATCTATAAAAATCATGAATAAAGTACTTGCAAAATGAAATAAAATGATGCATAATTAAATACATCAAATACATGGGCGATTAGCTCAGCTGGGAGAGCGTCTGCCTTACAAGCAGAATGTCAGCAGTTCGATCCTGTTATCGCCCACCATGCAGAACATCTCGTAATTTTACGGGATGTTTTTTTGTTGGAAAAAGATAGAGTTGAGATTTGAGTTACGAGAGTTGAAAGAAGGTTGTAAAAACTTTATAGTTTGTAATTATGAAGCCTCTTGGGGTAACGGCGCGATGCCATTAGTGTATCAAAGTGCGGTTTTCTCCTATCCCCACATCGTCCCGATGTGGTACTTCCTCACCACCTGAGTCATACTCTCCACTGACCGCTGGGCCTTGTTAAGAGATTTATGGAGAAACGATTCACTATGATTTGTGCGTCGCTCTGTTCCTTCAAATCATGTTCACTGCCACCCCGGAGGTGGAAGCCACATTGAAGAAACGGCTTCGCCGATGATTATGAAGCCGTACGGTCATCCCGCGATACCATCAGCGTCTCATATTTCACAGCTTAGATTCCATGGATTATGAATCAAAAAAACTTTTTAAAAAATTTTCAAAAAAACAGTTGCCAAATGGAGAGAAATTTGCTATTATAATTGACGTACTCAACGTACTGTTCCTGAATAGCTCAGCCGGTAGAGCGCGTGACTGTTAATCACGATGTCGCAGGTTCGAACCCTGCTTCAGGAGCCAAGTGGCCTGTTCGTCAAGTGGTTAAGACACCGCCCTTTCACGGCGGGTTCGCGAGTTCGAATCTCGCACAGGTCACCATGGGCGATTAGCTCAGCTGGGAGAGCGTCTGCCTTACAAGCAGAATGTCAGCAGTTCGATCCTGTTATCGCCCACCAGAAAAAAACACCGCGTGATTCGCTCCGCGGTGTTTTTTTGTATCCAGAAGTTGTACTATATTTTCATTTCCCCCTATACTCATGGGACTCATCAGAAGTAACTCCCCTTTTATCAAAAAAGAGTGTGACAGAATCCATTCCGTCACACTCTTTTTCCCTATTCCAATACTGCTAATGATAATAAGCTTCTCAATCCATCCCACGATGATTGCAAGGTTCAATCTCAGACGTTCCTTTAAGAGCACATTACTCAGTAATCGAGAGAACTAGCTTCTGGCTTTGCCAGACATCTAAGGGGCAGACGCATTATGTTGACTAAAGTATAGCGTCGTTATACGTAAAGCTTTATAAATTACAAACAGTCTTTACAACCGCCTCTCAAATCTCAAAACTCAACTCTATCTCTTTACAGCCCACATCATGAGCTCATCGCTAATGACTCTTGAGTTTTCCTTATTTTTCTTCCGGGAAAGGAGGCCATCCCATTTCTTTACCGCCAATGATGTGGGCATGGAAATGGAATACGGACTGTCCAGCTTTTTCACCTGTATTGACTACAAGGCGGAAACCGCTTTCTTTGAGACCGGCTTCCAGTGCAATTTTCTTCACGGTGAGGAAGAAGTCCTGGAAATTCTTATTATATTCTTCATCAAAAGCAAGAATGTTATCCACATGTTTCTTTGGAATCACAAGGATATGAACCGGTGCGCAGGGTTCAATGTCTTTGAATGCATACCAGTGATCATCTTCATATACTTTTGTGCTCGGAATTTCACCATTTGCAATTTTGCAGAAAATACAATCAGCCATGATTAGTCCTCCTTTACTACTGTTCCTGTCATCCCCGTATCTGTGATGGTATCGATTTTAACAGGATATAAATGACCTCTTTCTATGTGAGAATCTCTGATGGATACCCGGACGTATTCGTCGGTGAGACCTTCGTAATATCCATCTTTGATTTCTTCAGCCAGTACGTGAACTACCTGTCCCATGAACTGCTTTCTGTATTCCAGTGCAATTTCTTTTTCCACTTCCTGTACACGGTGTACTCTGTCCTTTTTCACTTCATTGGAAATCTGATTCGGATAGGATGCTGCCGGTGTACCGATACGACGGGAATATGGGAATACATGAATGGCAGAGAAACGGATTTCTCTTAATGTATCCAGGGTTTCCTGGAAATTTTCTTCCGTTTCCCCTGGGAAACCGACAATAAGGTCGGTGGTAAGAGCGATGCCAGGCACCTTTTCTCTCAGTTCATTGATCAGTTTCTTGAACTGCGGGAGACGGTAATGGCGGTTCATGCCTTTCAATACTGCATCGGATCCAGCCTGGAGAGGCAGGTGAAGATGACGGCATACCTTCGGTTCATTCTGAATGATGCTGATCAGTTCTTCAGAAAGTTCTACGGATTCGATGGAGCCAAGGCGGATGCGGAGAAGGTCTGGAATTTTGACCAGTTCTGCCACAAGGCTTGCCAGGGAGGTCCCATCATGAAGGTCTTTCCCGTAATTGCCAAGGTGAATGCCTGTCAGAACGACTTCTCTGTATCCTTTGGATACCAGTCTTCTGATTTCATCTACCGCATCTTTCTGAAGGCGGGATTTCAGCCTGCCTCTGGCATAGGGAATGATGCAGAAGGTGCAGTAGTTATCGCAGCCTTCCTGTACTTTGATAAATGCTCTGGTACGGACTTCCCCTTCTACGTCAACCTCCATATTTTCGAAGCGGTCTACTTTCATGATGTCCACTGTCTGATTCAATGGCTTTTTGTCCGTACGGTGCATGGCTTCTTCTACATAATCCACAATGTGAGTGCGGTTCTGCAGGCCTACAATCACATCTACGTCCCCCATCTTTTCAAAGACTTCCGGTGCCAGCTGGGCATAGCAGCCGGCTACGGCAATGACGGAGTCCGGATGAGCGCGGCGGATGCGGCGGATCATCTGTCTTGATTTTCTATCGCCAATACTGGTGACTGAGCATGTATTGACTACATATACGTCCGCCGGTTCATCTTCGCCGGCAGCTGTATATCCATTGCGTACAAAGAGGGTACGCATGGCATCACTGTCATACTGATTGACTTTGCAGCCAAGAGTGATGAAGGATACTTTCTTCTGTGTGTTGTTATTTGTTGTTTCCATGTTTTTAATTATAGCATACGTGACTAGAGGTGAAAAAAGCGACGAGTGATAAGCTCAGAGATATAAGCGAAGGTAAAAAACATTTTGTTTTCTTATAAAGCCTTTTTGTATAACGGCGCGATACCTTCTATCTGACCATTCTGCATACCTTGATCAGAAGGAGAAGAGGGACATTTGCTCTTCGTCCGGGAGATCTTTGAGGATACCCATGTCTTCCATGGTTTCAATGATGCTCTGGCTGACTTTTCCCCTCTTCTTCAAATCTTCTTTCGATGTGAAAGGATGGTGCTTCCTTGCTTTTACGATTTCCTTGGCTACTGCATTTCCTAAGGCAGGGATGCAGTTGAATGGTGGAAGGAGTTTACCATCTACCATCTGGAATTCTGATGCATCTGACTTTTCAAGGCTGATAGGCATGAATTCCAGGCCCCGGAGATACATTTCTGCTGCCACTTCGATGACAGTGGCGTTCCCCTTTTCTACAGCAGTCGGATGTTCAAGAGAAGCGATGCGGGCCAGCTCCTGTTTCTGCGCTTCCAGTCCTCTCAGGATGACAGGCGCATTGAAGGAACCTTCTGCACGGATGGTGAAGTAAGCCGCATAGTAGGCAAGAGGCTGGTAGACTTTGAACCAGGCGATGCGGAAGGCCATCATAACGTAAGCGACCGCATGGGCTCTCGGGAAGAGGTAGCCGATTTTGAGACAGGAATCAATAAACCACTGGGGTACATGGGCAGCGTCCAGTTCGGCCCGGTTATTAGAGCCTCCTTTTTCAAGACCCTTGCCTTTACGGACATTTTCCATGACCTTGAAGGAAGTGAGCGGTTTGACTCCCTGATTGATGAGATAGTTCATAACGTCATCACGGGTGGAAATCGCCTGTTCCAGCTTGACAGTGCCGTTTTTGATGAGGTCCTGGGCATTGTTCAGCCATACGTCGGTACCATGGGAGAATCCGGAAATTCGTACCAGTTCGGAGAAATTTTTCGGTCTCGTATCTTCCAGCATGCCTCGTACGAAAGGAGTACCATATTCTGGAAGGCCAAGGGCACCGACGGTGACCCCTTTGTTTCCAATGACCTCTCCCAGCTGTTTTGGCGTAATGCCAAGAGCTTCAGTGGAGCTGAAGAGAGAGAGGGTCTTCTTGTCATCGAAAGGAATGGACATAGGGTCGATGCCTGTGAGGTCCTGCAGCTTACGGATAACTTTCGGATCGTCGTGGCCCAGAATATCCAGTTTCAGCATACGGCCGGAAATGGAATGGTAATCGAAATGGGTGGTGATGGTGCCGGGAATGCGGTTCCCGTCTTCATCTTTCAGATATTTTTTATTAGCCGCATACTGGAGGGGTGTGAAATCATGGATGTCCATGTCTCGCGGGCATACCATGATACCTGCCGGATGCTGGCCGGTGGTTCTCTTGACTCCTGCTACGCCGGCAGAGAGTTTTTCAATGAAGATATCATTGAATGTAAGTCCTCTGTTTTCTGCGTATTTCTTGACGAAACCATAGGCAGTCTTATCCTGGATGCCTGCAATGGTGCCTGCACGGAATACATTGTCTCTACCGAAGAGTTCTTCTGTATATTTATGGGCTACCCCCTGGTCGTCGCCGGAAGAGAAGTTCAGATCGATATCAGGTACTTTATCTCCGTCGAATCCAAGGAATACGGCAAATGGTATATCGTGACCGTTCTTATTGAGGGGTGTACCGCATTCCGGGCAGTCTTTGTCAGGAAGGTCGAAGCCGCCGCCTACAGAACCGTCGGTATAGAAATGGGTCCAGTGGCATTTGGGGCATACATAGTGAGGAGGAAGAGGATTGACTTCCGTAATGCCTGACATGGTGGCAACGAAGGAAGAACCTACGGATCCTCGGGAACCTACAAGGTACCCGCGGTCATTGGAATGTTTAACCAGTTTATGGGCGATATAGTAAAGAACGCCATACCCGTGTTTGATAATCGGAGTGAGTTCCAGAGTGAGCCGGTCTTCTACTACCTTGGGGAGCGGATCCCCATAGATGGCATGGGCATTGTCATAGCACATCTTCACCAGTTTGTCGTCAGCGCCGGAAATCTTCGGGTTATAGGATTTCCATTCTTCCGCCAGCGGTTTCAGTTCTTCGCACTGTTCAGCAATCATTCTCGTATTGGTGACTACGATTTCAACAGCTGTCTCTTTCGGAAGATAGGAAAATTCGTCCAGCATTTCCTCGGTGGTCCTGATATATACAGGCGGATGAGATTCTATTTTCCCTGCTTTTTCCCAGTTGGAAAGAAGGATATCCCTGTTCCGCTGGTCTTCTGCAAACATGTAATGGGCATCAGAGGTGGCGCATACGGGACGGCCTGCCTTCTTCCCTATTTCAATGACTTTCCGGTCCAGATTTTCCAGATCTTCTTTCGTCCGGATGTCACCGAATTTGTCTTCATTGATGAGGAACTGGTTGTTGCCAAGTGGCTGTACTTCCAGATAATCATAGAATTTTGCCTTTTCAATCAGTTCTTCATCGCTCTCCCCTGCCAGGACCGCTCTGAAGAATTCGCCCATGACGCAGGCGGAACCGTAAATCAGCCCTTCATGGAATTCTTTCAGTATGGGTTTCGGAATGAGGGGACGCTTTCTGTAGTATTTCAGATGAGACAGGGTGACCATGCGGTAAAGGTTTCGGAGACCTGTAATATTCTTAGCCAGAATGATGATATGGTTGTACTGCTGGCGGTCTGTATCAGGGTCTTCAGGGATATTTTCTATCATGTACCCTTCCATGCCATAGATGACTTTCTGATGGTATTTCTCTGCCAGATCCTGAATCTTCGGGAAGGCCTGAATGACGCCGTGGTCTGTGATGGCTACCGCCGGATGATGCCATTTGGCTGCCGTTTTGATGATTTCTTCGTAATCAATGAGACCGTCAAGGCTCATTTTTGTATGGAGATGGAGTTCGACTCGAGGCGTCGGATAGTTATCTTCATGGTCAACCACGTTGGGAGCGCTCTTTTCCATCTGCGAAAGTTCCAGTACAAGGCCATTGGCATATTTATCAAACCGCACATTGCCTCTGACTTTCACTGTGCTGCCAGCTTTCAGGGATTCCACGCCTGCCGCATCTTCCGGTTTATCGAAGAAACGCTTGCAGGATATCCCGTTCGTATCATCTGCCAGGCTCATGATGAAAAGTTTCTTGCCGCTCCTGAGTTCTCTGACTTCACAGCTGATAACAGTGCCGATAAAAATGACGCCGTCTTTTTCCTCATTCACGCTTCTGATATCCACTGCCTCTCCGGTGATATGTTTCTTCCCGATATACATGCCATCCGGAAGGTTCCCTCCCTTCTTCTCTTTCTTGGGAGAAGATACAAAGGCACTTTTCGGAAGGACACTTGAAAGGGAAGGAAGGATATCAGGCATCTCAATAGACGGTGCCGGTGTTTCCGCCGGTACCTCTTCTGTTTCTGCTGCTTCTATTTCATTGATAGACGGAAGGGGCATGTTTTCATCGGGAAGAGAGAAATTTTCCATCATTTCATCTTCAGGAAGAGGGATTTCTTCCCCTCCCATTCCTTCATAGGAGGCAGGTCCTGGATCCTGATTGATGGACTGATTCATGGCAATATGGGAAAAGACTTCATCGGTCACTTCGTCTCCATTGATGTAAATGGATTCAATGGATGTGATTTCTTCCCTCATTTCCTGCAGCGTTTTTATGGCTGCTTCTTTCTGATCAGTCTTTATATACCAGGCTCTGCATTCTGTATCTACTTCCATCAGAGTAATGACAGAGTCTTTATTTCTTGACTTTAGACGGTACTTGCCCATCTATATTCCCCTTTCCTTTCTTTGTTTTCTTCTTGTCCTGTGTTTTCTTGTCCTGCTGTTTATTTAAGGTCACAATCGTATCTACTGCTTCATAATCTGAAGCAAATGTGTCGTGGAAGGTTCTTCCATCCGCCCATTCTACATTCTGGGAAATGAGCACATCCCTTCCGTCATGTCCTTCTTCTACCTTCTTTTCTTCCTTCTGGGAAGGATCTGTGCGGGTGATGGTCTTATGAGCTATGGTTACATCTTTAAGGGTATCTATGGATACATGGGAAGGTTTATCTTCCTGATTTCCCAGAATATATACAGTAAGACGTCCCGGTGCATAGGAGGTGTAAATGTATATGCCATGTTTCAGATGGTTGCGGAAGCAGAAATCAATATATCCTTCTGCTACAGTCGCATCTCTTCCTGCCGGTACATAGGAAACAGGCGAGAAATGGCATGTACGCTGAGTTACTTCCAGTCCAGAAAGAATGACAGCATTAAAGAGGGTGGTGCTGACCTGGCAGACTCCGCCGCCGGAGCCAGGTTCCAGTTTTCCATTGATAATGACCGGTGCTTCCTTGTATCCATTATCTGCCGAACGGGATCCGGTGGTTTCATTAAAGGAGAAGATTTCTCCCGGTTTCAGATATACTCCGTCCATAGAAGCTGCTGCTCTTTCAATATTACTGCTCCTGTTGGGATCTCCGCCAAACCAGGTAGCATAGCTGCCGAGGACCGCATTGATTTCCTTTGATTCCTCTCTGGTCATGGAAGGCATCTTTTCTTCCAGCGATGGAATCTCAAGGGTCTGATTCTCCCCGGTCCGCAATGCATCTGCAATGCGTCTCCTCAAGCTTTCTTTATCGATTTTCAGATAAGGTCTTCCTTCTGTAAATGTAATGGAGCCGTCATCATGTATCACCGGTTCAGCATTTTTTGCCGGTTTCCCATATTCTTCTGCCAGAGAATCAATTCTGGCATCAAGAGCTTTCTTATCGTAATTCACTTTCACATGCACTGCTTTTCCCATGAGAAGGGATTTCCATCGTTCTTCCCACTGCTGGAACAGATTTCCTGTCCTTCCAATGGCAAGCACATCCTCTATACTGCTCCTGTCGTAATGAAGATTGAGGGATTCATAGGGGATTTCTTCATGGACGATGCCTTTTTCCAGAGTAATCTTTTCATTTTTCAGATTCTCTTCTTTTTGGGAAATAATATCTTCCAGTTCACTTCTCGTCTTTCTTCCTGCGAGGACACCGTTCATGCGGATGCCCGGAACCACCGCATCTGCCTTTGTCCAGAGAAATGGACCGGCAGCGCCGCCCAGCAGGGCGGCGGAAACCGAAATAAGGACGATTCTTTTCATTCTGTATTTCAATGATTTCTGACCTTCATTTCATGCAATATTTGATAAATAAATCCTGTAAGTCCAGACTCTGTGCAGCCTGTCTTGTTTTCATCTGATAATCAAAGATTTCCAGAAGGAACCATTCTGCCTTTTCTTCTCTCACTTTGAGGGCCTGGTTCTTCACATTTCTTAACGCCCAGGAAGAACGGAGTCCCATTCTTTTCTGGATTTCCGCATCAGAGAAGTGATTTCTGGACAGTTCATGATAAATTTTGATTTTTCTGAACACCGCAGAAAGGGCGCCCAGATTTTTTATAGTCGATGGTATATCAATGAATACTCTCGGTATACCGGTTAATACTTTCTCTGTTTTCCTGTCAATCAGATCATCAATAAAATGGAATATCCCCTGATTCATGTAATCGGTCATGGCATATTCCAGAAGTTTCTGGGTGACCATCTGACGGCTGCCGCACATGAGAACAATTTTATCACATTCAGTCTGGAGGAAGGGACGGGAAATGTTTTCCCAGGAAGAGAGCATTTCTTCCAGATAGGCTCTGCCGTCATAATCAAGCCTTTTCCCCTCTTCTGCCAGCATGCGGGTCATGATGCCTGTCGCATCTCTTGGATTGATGAGCCCCCATTCTTCTGTATAGCAGAGGGACATGAGATCCTTCACCACTTTGATTCGTTTATCCGGCTTTCCTTCCCAGATGATAATGAGAAGTACATCGGTTGAAAGTTCCTTCAGTGTTTCAAAGAAATCGGCCTGCGCAGAATCTGCTTTCCCCCTGGCTGCTTTCTTTAAAAAGGGAGGATTCTTAATGATGACTGCGCTCTCCTGCTGGAAGAGGGACTGGCCTCCCAGGGCAGTTTTGTATTCTTCAAAAGAGCCGTTTCCATCAAAAATGGCAGGTTCCGGTACATTTCCATGGAAATACAGGTTCAGCATTTCATTTTTCCGCACATTGATGGATACGGGATCATCGCCGTAGAGAAAGCAGCAGTTTCTTTTTTTATTTACATCCTGAATGGCCATACATTGTTTCCTTCCAATTCCCATGTATTTTTGAAAACCGCAGTCTGCATTCCATCTCTGTACAGATTGACTGCGTTGTAATTTTTATAATCGAAAAGTTCCATATCTTCATAAGAAGAAGTCAGCCGGCTGCCCCCATATATAATGGCTTCTGCATGAACATCATCCGCTTCTTTTTCTGAAATCCCATTCTCTTTCTTCCTGTCGCTGGCAATCCACAGGGTATGCGCTGGATAGGAAGCAATGGAAAGGCCTTTCTTCCCGGAGAAATAAATGCCCCGGTCATCTTTTTCAATGAGCCAGCTGCTTCCATTGGTCAAAAAGGAAAGGTTTCCCATTTTCAGTACGGAATTTGTGAGATTTCTTATTTTTCCGTGAAAATTCTCCAGCACATGAGGCGCCGTTTGTTTCACGTCTCCCCCAGTCACCCAGATTTCCTTTACCGGAAGTGCGAGGGTGAGTGGTATGGGCTCTACTGTATCTTCCAGATTGAGGATAAGGATGTCTGCATCAAAAATGCCCTCATATCCCAGAAGGGAATTCCATTCCCAGTTTGATGTATGAGAAGGAATACGACTCCCTCTATAATACAAAATTTTATGATTTTTTGTAACCACCACAGCCCCCTGATCTGGTCCAAGATCCGGCGCATATACGGCAGTGTCTGGTGCAATAATGTAAAAATAAATGACAGAGGCAAGTGAAAAGGTCCACGAGAAAATCACAGCCACCCTTCTCTTCGGTACAGTCCAGAGATATTTTTTGAAATAGAACATCCCTACTGTCAGATAATAGAAAATCATCTGGCTTATCGTCATCCCCCCGGTCTGCAGCATGGAGCCGGGAAGAGCAGATAATTTCATATTGAACCGGAGTCCCATCCAGAGGAAGTAATCTGAAAGATACAGTATACCGCCTGCAAGAGGCATGAAGATGAGGGAGACAAGGGCGGCCAGAAGCCCGCCGATGATGACCCACTCCAGTAGGGGCGTGACGAAAAGATTGGCAGGAATGAAGAAAAGAGGGAAGCGATGGAAGTCATAGAGCATGAGCGGTATGGTCAGTACCTGGGCAGCTATGGAAAGGGAAATACCTTCATTCACCCAGGATGGCATATGAGGAATCTTATGGAGGGTCTCCAGAATGGGACGATAGAAGAGAAGAATCCCTGCTGATGCACCGACGGAAAGCTGGAAGCTTACGTCATAGAGATAAAAAGGATCCCATAGTAGCATGCCTGTCACGGCGGTTCCGAGAAGATTGAGAGAAGTCCTTCCCCGGTCAAGGAAGACGCCGCATACCGATAGTATCCCCATCACCGCCGCCCGGATGACCGGCGGCACCAGCCCTGACAGGACAGAATAGAAGAGGACGAGGAAAATGGAGCCTGTAATGACCATTTTCGACGGAAGATGAAGCCATTTCCCAATGAAATAAAGAAATCCGAAAAGAAGAGCCACATGGGAACCGGATACAGAAAGGATATGGACGATACCTGTAGCGGAAAAGGACGTCATAATAGATTCTGGTATCTCATTATAATCGCCGCCGAAGAGAAGAGTCATAAGGATATGAAGACGGACTGGATCCATATAGGGAGCAAAGGACTGCTCCACCTGTTCTTTCCTGTCTTCTGACCAGCGCCGTATCTGGAATTTCCCGCTGTCTCCCATGAAATGGAGAGTTTCCGTCTTCTCTGGATAGATGCGTCCAAGAATGCGGCGGCTTCTGTATCTTCCTTCCAGATCTATCTTGCCGGGATTCTTATAGATACGGATAGCTTTAAGCTCACCATTGAAGGAAATCCGGTCTCCTGTGCGGTATATGGTCTTAGGATCGGTTTCATACACAAAGGCAGTACCGGAGATTTCCTTCTTCACCCCGTCTTTATAAGTAATGGATTCTATTTCTGTAAAATAACGGACATAGGGATCCTTCCCTCTTTGCACCATAGGGGCTTCTCTGATTATGCCTGTCCACGTCCCTTCACTTCCTACAGCCCAGGAAGAGAGATTCTGGAAAGACTGGTCTGTCAGATACATCCTTCCCATACCGAGGATGCAGAGAAGAGCCAGACAGGGCAGGAGGAAAAGTTTCTTTCCTTTCCACAGGCAGAAAACGGACAATACAAAAAATCCACCGATAATAAGAGTGACCATGATTTCGCTGGTCAGAACAGCCGGGAATTCATCAAAGAGCAGAATTCCCGCCATCAGACAGATGGCACTCCATAGCAGTGGATATTGTGTATTCATAAGGTTATTTTATCCGCCAGTTTCTTAAACTTTCCATCACTGATGGATGGAACTTTTTTCAGATCCTCTTTTGATTCAAATAAACCGTTTTCTTCTCTGAATGTAATGATTTTGTCTGCAGTCACCTTTCCTATGCCAGGAAGGGTTTCCAGTTCCTTTTCATTGGCCGTATTGATGTTCACAAGGCCAATGGCCGCCGGATCCGACTGATTGGGATCAAGGGGAATGAAGATTTTCGTAGCCTCTGTTAAAGGAAGGGCCATATTGATGCCGTTCATATCTGCATAGGGAAGGACGTCTCCTGCTGCCCTCACTGCGTCATAGTAATGGCTTCCTTCAGGCATTTCATAGACTCCCGGCCTTTTTACAGCGCCTACCACATAGACCAGGATTTTTCTGTTTCCTGCTCCTCCCGGATTTCCTTCGGTCACCTCTTCTTCTGCTGCCTCTTCCGGTTTTTCTTCCATAAAGTTCAAAGGGTCAAATATAAAAAAAGATAGACCTATGAGTACGAAAGCAATGCACCCGCAGAGAATAACTGACCTTCTCTTCGTATCATCGATTTCCATCATAAGTCTATCCCCCGTATCCCCCGTTGAAATCAGGCATAAAAAGCAGGGAATCCATTTCACAGGCTACTGCACTCCCTGAGGAATGCACTCCGCAAATAAGTAGCACCATGAAACAGGTCCCTACTATGAATCATTACAACCGGTTGTCACGCAGTATTACTTATCTTTCATCTGCTGTTCCTGCTGTCTTGCAGCACTGGAATTGGAATCAATCAGACTCTGACGATTCTTTTTCAGGCTGTCCAGCACGTTTTCCATGTTGGTTTCTACATATTTCAGTACATCAGTAGCATAGGTCACGGAGCTTGTACGCAGTTCATCCGCAGATTTATTAGCTGCAGAAATCACTTCATTAGCTCTTTCCTGTGCCTGTTTTACCAGTTCACTTTCTTCAGTAATGCGGGCAATGTAATCCTTAGCCTGTGCTACAGTGTCTTCTGCTTTCTTTTCTGCATCAAGCATGATTCTTTCTTTGTCAGCCACGATTCTTCTTGCATTGTCCAATTCGTTAGGAAGAGACTGATTGATAGCATCGATTAACCGTTCTACTTCATCTTTATCAATCATCTTCTTGTTGGTGAATGGTACTTCACTGGCGTTGTTAATCAGGTTTTCAAGTTCTTCAAGCAATTTTCTGGTATCCATTGTCGGCAGCCTCATTTCTTAATAGAATTCATTTTCCTTCTAATCATTTCCTGGACGAAGGGCGGTACCATCTTTGATACATCTCCATTGAAATGGGCCAGTTCTCGAACACCGGTGGAAGAGAGATAGGAATAACGACCGTCCGTCATAAAGAATGCTGTTTCCAGGTTTGGATTGATCTGTTTAATCATAAGGGCTCTCTGGAATTCATATTCAAAATCGCTGAATGCTCGGAGTCCTCTGATGAGCAGATTACAATTTTTTCTTGCTGCATATTCATTCAATAAGCCGTCAAACGCATCGACTTCTACATTAGGAATATCCTTTGTAGTTTCTTTCAGCATGGCAATACGTTCTTCGGTGGTAAACATATAATGCTTTGTCGGATTCAGGAAGGCCGCCACGATCAGCTTGTCGACCAGGTCTGCACTTCTTCTGATAATATCAAGATGACCATAGGTAACGGGATCAAAACTTCCCGGACATATAGCTATTTTCATTCAAACTCCCTCGCTCATCTTACTCGAAGATAGCTAACAACAATAGCGCCTACCTTTTTCTCTTTCCAAAGTTCACATTTATCCTGGAAGAGAGACAAATCTGGAGGCTCTGACACTGAATGTTCTGCCATAATAATAGCATCTTCTGCAGGAAGACCGCAAGCAAATACCTCTGACAGGACTTCATTAATATACCCTTTTCTGTATGGAGGATCCATGAAAATGTAATCAAACTTTTCGCCTTTCAAAGACTGGAGCGCTGATGAAACATTCCCTTTGAGAATCCTGACTCTACCCTCCACATGACAACGGGCGGCATTTTCCTTTATGTAAGAAGCGGTCGCCCGATCTATGAAGATCGCTTCAGAAGCGCCCCGGCTCAATGCTTCCAGTCCCATAGCACCGGTACCTGCAAAGATATCCAGCACTCTGGTTTCAAGGACCCCCACATTGGCCAGCACGTTGAAAACGCTTTCCCGCACCCTGCCAAGAGTAGGTCTTGTGTTTTTACCGGAAGGAGAGGAAAGAAGCGTTCCCTTTGCATTTCCACCAATAATTTTCATTCTGATACCTCAACAAAAGGTTCCATGGAAACTGCCTCCCATTACGTTATTAATTATAGCATAAAACCGATGATGAATCCCTGTTTTTTTAATAAAATGGAAAATTCATACAATTTTATGTATCTTTCCGTCGTAAGATAAATGAAACCTTACATGGGATAGGTTTCTGATTCCGCCTTTTTGGCACGGGTCATAAGATATTCCAGTGCTTCCATGGCATTGTGTTCCCCTTTAATCAGATGGCAGACTTCTTCTGTAATAGGCATGTCGATATGTTCTCTTTCTGCAATTTCATGAACGAGAAGAGCGGTTCTTATGCCTTCTACCACCATGCTGGTGCTTTTCTGGATTTCTTCTGCTGTCATCCCTTTGGCCATCATGAGGCCTGCTCTATGGTTGCGGCTGTGAGTGCTGGTGCATGTGCAGACCAGATCTCCCATGCCGGAAAGGCCGAAGAATGTATTCATCTGCGCGCCAAAATGAACGCCGAAGCGGGTCATTTCTACAAGTCCTCTGGTCATGAGAGCAGCACGGCAGTTATCTCCCAGTCCGATGCCATCCAGTACACCGCAGGCAAGAGCCATAATATTTTTCAGGGCTCCCCCATATTCTACGCCCCGGATATCATCGGTGCGATAGACACGGAACACGGGACTCATGTACAGATCCTGAACGATCTGTACGGCTTCCGGTACTTCCGATGCAGCAACGGTGGCACATGGAAGACCGATGCCTACTTCTTCTGCATGGTTCGGTCCGGAAAGAGCCACTATCCTTCTGGTAATCGGCTGAAGTTCTTTGGAAATCACTTCTGAAAGCCGGTGTCCCTCATTGTCAGCCAGTCCTTTGGATGTGCAGACAACCACTGCATCTTTCATAAGGAAGGGGGCAATTTTCTTTGCCATTTCCTGCACAACATAGGAAGGAGTGCAGATGATGACACATTCTGCGCCTTCTACGGCTTCCTTCAGTTCACTGGTGATCCTGATTTTTTCAGGAATATGAACGTCCGGCAGATATTCCTCATTCACGCGGGTGGTGCGAATCTTTTCTGCTGTTTCCGGATTTCTGCAGTACATAATGAGGTCATCATTCTTTCCGGAAAGCTCGATCATCATCGCAGTTCCCCAGCCGCCAGCGCCAATCATGGCTATTTTCACTGCTTCTCCCTCTTTTCTCTTGTAATAGGCTTTTCTTCTCCCCGAAGAAGCCTCTTTATATTATCCTTGTGTTTTCCTACAACTATGAGAGCTGCCAGGACACCAAAGGCTACATAGTCCAGTGATGCTCCCGTAAGGAACATGACAAGCGGTATGACCGGTGCAGCCAGAATGGAGCCCAGAGATACAATATGTTTCCATTTAAATATAAGGAGCCATACGAGAAAAGCAGCTGCTACAGCAGGAGGTGAAATGAAGGTAAATGCCCCCACTCCGCAGGCCACTCCCTTTCCACTTTTAAAGTGGAGGAAGACAGACCAGTTATTTCCTGCAATGGCAATGACTGCGCAGGCCATGACGAGAAGCGGGTCTCCTCCGCCCAGATGAACAGCCAGATATCCTTTCAGAAAATCACAGATAAAGACTGCAAGTCCTGCCTTGATTCCCAGTTCTCTGTATGCATTGGTTGCCCCTATATTTCCGCTTCCCACCTTCTTCAGATTGACTCCGTAAAAGAAGCGTCCGATCAGATAGCCACTAGGAATCGCACCGATAAGATAAGCCAGTACGATTACTATTATGGATCCCATCAATCGTCTCCACCGTCCTTCTTGCTTCGCACCACGATGCGGATCGGGGTGCCGCTGAAGAGGAAGGCTTCTCTTAATTTATTTTCAATGAACCGGACATAGGAGAAATGAATCAGATCGGCATCGTTCACGAACATAACAAATGTTGGCGGACGGATCCCCACCTGGGTCATGTAATAGATCTTGGCTACTCTGCCGGCATGGGCAGGCGGCGGGTTAATCATTTTAGCATCTTCCAGAAGGTCATTGATGACTGCGGTCGGAATGCGGAGGCTCTGTTGTTCAGCCACATTATAAATCAGATCACCGAGACGGTGGATTCTCTGCTTCGTCATGGCAGAGCCAAAGAGCATCGGTGCATAGTCTGCAAAGGGCAGACCGTTCATGATTTCTTTTTCAAATTCATTGATAGTATGTTCATCTTTGGCAATGGCATCCCACTTGTTGATGAAGAGAATGAGTCCTTTGCCTGCTTCATGAATGTAGCCGATGATTCTCTTATCCTGTTCCGTCAGTTTATCTTCTGCATCAATGACGAAGATGGCTACATCGCAGTCATCGATGGCACGGATAGAACGGATGACGCTGTATTTTTCCAGCGGTTCATCGATCTTGCTCTTCTTTCTCATGCCTGCCGTATCTACAAGGATGAAAGTCTTTCCCTTATAGGTCCATACGGAATCTACTGCATCTCTGGTGGTTCCCATTTCGTCAGCTACAAGAGAACGTTCATAACCAAGAAGGGCATTGATCAGTGTAGATTTACCTACATTCGGTCTGCCTACGATAGCAGTTCGGATGATATCTTCAGAGTCTTCTTCCTTTTCACTTGGGAAACCTTCGGTAATGCGATCCAGCAGATCCCCGAATCCCAGGCGGTTTACGGCAGAAATGCCGATAGGATCTCCCAGTCCCAGAGAATAGAATTCATACACATCCATTTCCTGGTTGTCACTGTCTACTTTGTTTACTGCCAGTACTACCGGTTTTCCTGTCTTACGGAGAAGGCCTGCAATGATTTCATCATCAGCAGTCATTCCTGTTCTGGCATCTACCACGAACATGATGACATCGGCTTCTTCCATGGCCAGTTCAGCCTGCTGACGGATACCGCTGGAAATCTGGTCCTTTTCATTTCTGAATTCGATACCGCCGGTATCGATCAGGGTAAATTCCTTATCCAGCCATTTTACGTCGCAATAAATTCTGTCTCTAGTTACACCGGGGATATCTTCCACAATAGATACGCGGCGCTGTGCCAGCCCGTTAATCAGGGTCGACTTGCCTACGTTTGGCCTGCCTACAATAGCTACAAGCGGCTTGCTCATCTGTCCCCATCCTTTCTTTCAAAGAACTAAAAATAATGGTATCTATGTATAATAGCAACACTTATCCATTTTTACTTATACTCTTGAAATTGTATGACGGAATCAGCCTTATGTCAAGTTTACAGGACTTTAATGTCTCCCCTTATTTTTCTCCGGCAAGTAAAAAGAGCCGCCTTTGCGGCGGCTCTTCAGCAGTCAATTATTCTTCAACTGGAGCTTCATGTACAGGAGCTTCTTCCAGTGCGAAGGAGATTCTTCTGCGTCCTTCATCAATGTTGATGATACGAACTTTTACATCATCGCCAACCTGGCAGATATCGCCTGGTTTCTTGTTGTGGTCATCGGTCATCTCATTGATGTGGAGCAGACCGGTCAGTCCGTCTTCCAGTTCAACGATTACGCCGAATTCAAGGATCTTGACAACCTTAGCGTCAACCACATCATCTACCTGATGATCATGAACAGCGGTTTCCCACGGGTTCGGCAGGCAGTCTTTATGAGTGAAGGAAATTCTCTGTTTTTCACGATCAAAGGATTTGATCTTTACATCGATTTCCTGTTCTGGTTTCAGAACGTCTTCAACTTTAGCAATCTTCTTCCAGGAAATGTCGGAAATATGGAGAAGACCTTCTACACCATTGATGCCGATGAAAGCACCGTATGGCATGATCTTCTTAACAACGCCTTTGAGAACTTCGCCGTTTTCATAAGCGTTTTCGATTTCATCCATTTCAGTATTTCTTTCTTCTTCCAGAACTGCTTTGCGGGAAAGAACCAGTCTGTTCTTAGCGCGGTCTACTTCCAGGATCTTAGCCGGGAAAGTCTTGCCTACCAGGCTCTGCAGGGAATGTACGAAACGCAGATCTCCCTGGGAAAGTGGAATGAAACCACGGAGAGATTTAATCTGAACGAGCAGACCAACTTTAATAGCTTCAACGCCTTCGCATTCAACAGGTTCTCCCTTTTCGAATGCTTCTTCAGCTACATCCCAATCTGCTAAACGGTCTACTTTAATCTTGGATACATAAATTGTGCTATCCTCTTTGACTCCGCTTACGATCTGTACGCGAAGAGTATCACCAATTTTCAGCACATCTTTCAGGGATGCCGGTGCCGGGAAGGAATATTCTTTTGCAAGCAGAACAGCTTCTGTCTTATATCCGAAAGAGATATAAGCTTTGTCGTCGTAGAGATCTACGACATTACCTTCAACTACGCTGCCTTTGTGCACATCCAGGTTCATTTCCTCCTGATCCAGCATTTCCTTCATGTTTTCCATTATACAAACTACCTCCTCTATGATCCAGTCCGGTGTGGATGCACCGGCGGTGATGCCAATCTTGTCCCGGCTTTGGAACCAGCTCGGATTTAGTTCCGCTGCCGTTTCGATATGATGAGTAATGGCGCCTTCTTCTCTGCAAATGTCTGCAAGACGACAGGTGTTGGCACTGTTGCGTCCACCAATCACAATCATCACATCTACCTTATCCGCCAGCTCACGCGCTGCCTGTTGTCGCTGCATAGTTGCGTCACAAATAGATTTGTTGACGTGAAGGTCCTTGACCTTTTTTCCTATTTCAGCAATCAGTTTGTCAGCCAGGGCAACCGAGAAAGTGGTCTGCGTAACTACATGAGCTTCCTGCATTGGTGGGAGTGCAGCTACATCTTCCATGGTTTCCACCTGGTAAGAATGTCCCACCGCCCATGCAACCACACTTTTCATTTCGGGATGCCTTTTTTCACCGATGAGTATAACCTGCTTGCCAGCCTCCACCAGTTTATGGGTTATTTCCTGGTTTCGTCTGACGAAAGGACAGGTCGCGTCCATTAGGGCCAGATTTTTGCACTTGAGTATATTATAACACGAAGGTCCCACTCCATGCGAACGAATTATTACAGTTTCATCGGTTAAATCTTCCAGATCATCCACTGCAGGAATTCCCTGGTCCGCCAGTTTCTGGACCACCTGCGGATTATGAATGATTGGACCATAGGTAACTGCTTTTACCCCGGAATCTGCGGTCTTTTCGGCGATTTTTAATGCCCGCCTTACGCCATAGCAGAATCCCATGACTTTAGATCTATATAATTCCATGAAATATTTATATCCTTCTCTTTCCTTGATATAGTCAGTTTTCTAACTGCATATAGAAAAATTCAATAACAGTGATATGCCTTCTTCCTGGAGGAAAGGATAGAAAACTTATTATATGATAACATATTTCAGCGATTTTCATACACTGTATAAAGAAAAAGTTCAGAAGGATGAGAAAATCACATCATTCAGAGACCCGATGATTATATTCATCCATCAATTCCTGAATTTTCCCTTTTACGATGTCATTGAGTTCAGCTACCTTTTCATCAGTAGCTCTCTGTTTTTCTACCGGTACCGGTTTGCCGATGAGCACTGCAAGCGGTCCTTTTCTCTTAGGCATATCCCGGGAACCGATGACCGCCACGGGAATAACCGGTGTCCCTGTCATAAGGGCGAGGGATGCCATGCCGGAGTGGAAACGGCCAAGCCCTTCCTTTCTGATTCTTGTCCCTTCCGGGAAGATGCCCAGCGGATTTCCTGCCTTCAGTTCTTTCATGGCCTGGCGGATGGCAGTACGATCAACAGTTCCCCGCTTCACCGGAAAGGTGCCGAACTGGCGGAGTACCCATCCGAAGACCGGATTTTTGAACAGTTCTTCTTTGGCCATGTAATGAATGATTCTTGTTTTGAAAGCGACCCCGATAAGTGGAGGATCCCAGTCGCTCTTATGGTTGGGCGCCACAATAATGGCTCCTTTCTCCGGTACGTTTTCGCTTCCTTCTACATGAAGCCCGTAAATTCCGAAGAATATGAAATTGAGCACTGCTCTGATGATTTTAAAAATCATGGTTCCTCCTTGCCGGCAAAGTCAGGGAACTTCTTATTGCAGACATCGATGATGGCTTCAGCGGTTTCTTCCAGCGTCATATCTCCATTATCCAGAAGGATGGCATCATCTGCCTGTTTCAGCGGGGAAATTTCCCGGTGGCTGTCCAGATAGTCTCTCTTGCTGATTTCTTCTTCCACTTCTTCCATAGTCATTTCCGGATGGCCTTCTGTCAGCTCCTTGAAACGGCGCACCGCTCTTGTATGAACGGAAGCGGTAAGGAAGATTTTCACATCTGCATCTGGAAGGACAGTGGTACCGATATCTCTTCCATCCAGTACGATGCCTCCCTTTTCTGCCTGTTTCCTCTGGATGGTGACCATAGCTGTCCGGACACCGCCGATAGAGGATACTTCAGATACATAGGAAGATACTTCCGGAGTCCTGATATATGGAGTCACATCGCTGCCGTCTACAATGACGTGCATGGTATCTTTATCCGGATGCACTTCCATCTCCAGTTTCTCTGTCATTTCTGCAATGGCATCGTGGTCCTTGATGCCTTTCTGAAGCGCCGTGTATGTGATGGCTCTGTACATGGCACCGGTATCCAGATAGGCATAGCCCAGACGGGATGCAAGGATTTTGGAAACGCTGCTCTTCCCTGCCCCGGCAGGTCCATCAATAGCAACAGATAATTTTTTCATCATTCATTTTCCCCTTTCACTGCAGATAAGGCAGCCAAATGTCCGGTGGAAAATGCAGCCTGCAGGTTATACCCGCCGGTAAAGGCATGAACATCCAACACTTCACCTGCAAAATATAAATTTTTAACCAGTTTGGATTCCATGGTCGATGGATTGATTTCTTTGACAGAAACGCCGCCGGCAGTAACGATGGCCTCTTCAACAGGCCGGGTGCCGGTAATGGTGAGTTTCATGTTTTTTAACGTATGCACAAGGCGGAGACGGTCGCCTTTTTTCAGGTCGCTGGCAGGAAGTTCCCGGGGGATACCTGCCATGGCAAGGACGATGTCGATCATGCGGTGGGGCATGAGATCTGAAAGGGCTCCTGACATCTGTTTCAGATGATATTTTTCCAGATCCCTTAAAACTCTTTTATCCAGTACTTCTTCTGTAAGGGCCGGTTTCAGATCTATGGAACCGGTGACCTTATGGCCCTGAGAGAGCCAGAGAGATACTTTATCGGAAAGAGATAGAACGATAGGACCGGAGACTCCGAAATGGGTAAAGAGCATTTCTCCGAATTCTTCTGCTTTCCTTCTTCCTCCTCCATCTACAGAAAGGGTGACATTCTTAAGGGAAATCCCCTGCAGCGCTTTGCAGAAACTTTCCGCACAGACAAGGGGAATGAGCGCCGGACGGATACGGGTGACCTTATGTCCCACCTCTCCTGCCATGCCATAACCATCTCCGGTAGAACCGGTTCTTGGATAGGAAGCACCGCCGGTAGTCACGATGACAGCATCAGCGCTGTACTGCCCTTTGGAGGTCATGACACCTGTCACTCTTCCTTCTTCTCTTAAAAGGTGAGTCACCGGTTCATTGAGGTGGAGATCCACCTTTTCTCTTTCCAGTATCTTCATGAAAAGGTGGCGTACTTCCTGCGCATCATCGCTGGCAGGAAACACCCTTCCGCCCCGTTCTACTTTGGTTTCCAGTCCCCAAGAATGGAGCAGGTCCAGGAAATCTTCATTGTCAAATTTTTCATAGGCACTGTAGAGGAATTTCCCGTTTCCCGGCGTTTTCCCTATGAAATCCCGGATAGGAGCGCTGTTGGTCAGATTGCAGCGGCCCTTGCCTGTAATCCCCATCTTGAGCCCTACTTTAGGCATCTTTTCAAAAAGGGATACATGAGCGCCTTCATGGGCAGCAGTCACTGCTGCCAGAAGTCCTGCAGCACCGGCACCAACGATGGCGATTTTCTTATTTGTAAAGCTCATACAACTTTCTGACCTCCTCTCCTGTCAGCCTGCGGTAACTGCCCCGGGAGAGACCTTCGGTGGTCAGGAATCCGTAACGGATGCGGACCAGTTCAAATACAGGATAATGGTAGGCTTCCATCATCTTGCGGATTTCCCGGTTCTTTCCTTCGTGAAGGGTCATGAGCACCTGGGTCTTGTTCTTCTCTTTATCGTAGTTCAGTACTTCGATTTCACAGGGCGCTGTCATGCCGCTGTCGATGCGGACCCCTTCTGCCATTTTTGCAGCCAGCTTTTTGGAATATTTCCCTCTCACTGTGACCTTATAGGTTTTATCCACACCATGGCTCGGATGGGTCAGGATGAAATCCAGATCCCCGTCATTGGTCATAATGAGAAGACCTTCGGAATGGTAATCCAGCCGGCCTACCGGGAAAATCCTTTCTCTGACAGTACGGAAATAATCCATCACTGTCCTTCTGCCCTGAGGGTCCGATACGGAAGTAATCACATTATCCGGTTTATAGAAAAGGAAATATTTTTTCTTTTCCGGTCTTACTACCATACCCATTGCTTCAATGGTATCTTTCACCGGGTCTGCTTCGGTCCCCAGTTCCTTCACTGTCTTACCATTGACTTTGACATGGCCTGCAAGGATCAGTTCTTCCGCTTTCCGGCGGGAACATACACCTGCATGGCTCAAAATTTTCTGCAACCGTTCTTTCAAAATAAATCTCCTTCGTCAATCTTTTCTGCCCATCGGGTTCTAAGTTCACTTACATCATTGAGTCCTGTGCACTGCAGGAAACGGCGGGTCGTGCCATAAAGGATAGGTCTTCCCGGCACATCCAGTCTTCCTCTTTCTTCAATGAGATCCTTATCCATAAGAAGAGAAATCACCCGTCCTGCTGATACGCCTCTCACCTTTTCAATTTCTACTCTGGTGACCGGCTCCTTGCATGCGATGACAGCCAGGGTTTCCAGTGCTGCAGATGAAAGAGGCGTCTGTTTTCCCAGAAGAGAAGCCAGCCACTCATCATAGATCTTCTTCGTCACAAGAGAGTATCCCGCGCCGGTGTAGTGAAGAGTAATCCCTGAATCTTCCTTCTTATATTTTTCTTTCAGATAATCCAGTGCTTTTTCAATGGTCACTGTATCTTCATTAAGAGCGGCAGCCAGTTCTTTCAGCGATGCCGGTATGCCTCTGGCAAAAAGAAATGCTTCTATCAAAGCAGCCAGAGCAGAAAGCCCTTTCATACATTTTCTCCTTTAATCACAAAACCTTCTGCTGTATCCATAATCCTTGCCTTTCCCTGACGGATCAGTTCCAGCAAGGCCAGAAAGGATACGGCCAGACGGAGTCTTGTTTTACAATTTCTTAAATACTCATGGAATCCTACGGATTTCTTCAACCGGAGAGTCTCTTCCCAATTCTGAAGCTCTCCGTCCATAGAGACTTCTTCAGAAGGAAGCCAGGTCTCTTCCTGTTCCTGCATGGACCGGTAGAGGGAAAGGAAGGCATTGTGCAGACGGGTAAGGGAAATCTTTCCCTGGTAAGCCACATTCTTGAAAACTTCCGGCTCCCTGTTCCAGTATGGTCTTTCCTCTTCCATGAGATACTCAATCCTTGCTCTGATTTCCTTCATCTTCCTGAATTCTTCCAGTGAACGGGTCAGTTCCTGTCTTGGATCTTCTGTCTCATCGGTTTCTTCCTGCCGCCTTTTTGGAAGGAGCATGCGGGACTTGATGAGAAGCAGCGTAGATGCCATGGCAAAGAAACTGCTGCCCAGTTCCAGATTGAACTGCTTGGCAGACTCCAGATATTCCAGATACTGGTCCGTAATGATATGAATGGGAATGTCATGAATATCAATCCGATTCTTCGTTACCAGATGGAGCAGCAGATCCAGAGGTCCCTCAAAGAGAGGAATATTCACTCTGTAGCTTTCTGTATTCTCTTCCATGCGGGCCCCCTCTCCTCCTGTGTATGACAATCTGTATTCTATCAACTTCAGTATCCTTTATTATAACGTAAAATGCAAGATAATATAAGGGTTCATGCACGGCATAGCTTTTCTGATGCTGAATAGAGAGACCCTTTCCGGAAAAGAAATTTGTCACTTTTCCACTCCTCCCTATATAATATCCATAAAGGAGATTATTTATGAAAAAATCAGACTTATCCAAACTTCCGCCCTTTACCGCTGCCCTTCTGAAAGAAGCGGCCAAGGAAAGAGCAGATTTCGATACACCGGGACACCATTCCGGTTCCTTCTTCAGACTGACAGCAGAAGGCCATCTCTTCGTACAGGAACTGGGAGAAAAAGCTTTCAAAGCAGACATTTCAGATTCTTCCTCTGCTGTAGGAGATCCTTCCTCCCATGAAGGAGTTTCCGGAGAGGCAGAAAAACTGGCCGCATCGGTCTGGGGAAGTGACCAGTGTTTCTTCGTCCTTGGCGGCACCTCTTCTTCCAACCGCATCGCTGCCAATGCCCTCCTTTCTAAAGGAGATCTTGTCCTCTTTGACAGGAACAATCATAAATCCACCTGGCAGGGAGCACTCATACAGGCTGGTGCCCGTCCTGTATATCTTCCATCTTCCAGAAATGATTCTGCTGTCATCGGCGGGATTTCTGCTTATGCACTGGAAAGAGACGTCCTTATGAAAGAAGCACTGGCTCTGGATCCTTCTGCTGCAGAAAGGCCCCATCCTTTCCGTCTGGCCTGCCTTGAACTTTCCACCTATGACGGTCTTTTCATCAATGTGCGAAAGATTCTGGAAAAAATAGGTCCGCTCTGTGATTACATCCTCTTTGACGGTGCCTGGGCAGGATATGAAAATTTCATTCCCATTCTCAAAGATTCTGCGGTCCTCACCTTCCCCCTTTCAGAAGAAGACCCCGGCATCCTTGTCACCCAGTCAGTCCATAAGCAGCTTGCCGGATTTTCCATGACATCCCAGATTCACAAGAAAGATGATCATATCAAAGATAAACCGTCCTATGTACCATTCGATGTGTTCAATGATACCTTTCTCATGCACATCTCCACCTCTCCCTACTATCCTCTTTTTGCAGGCCTTGAAATGAATGCGCTCATTCATCAGAAAAAAGGAAAAGAACTCTGGAAGAAAGCATTTGCCCTGGCAGCAGAATTCAAGAAGAAACTGCTGAAAGAGAGTTCCCTCTTTATCCCTTTCCTGCCGCCGGAAGTCCACGGGAAAAAATGGGAAGAAGGAAATACAGAAGCCATCATGGAAGATGCTTCCTATTTCTCTCTTTCCACAAAAGACAGCTGGCACGGATTCAGTGATATGGAAGACAACATGTATCTTTTAGACCCCTGCAAGATACTGCTGACCACCGGCACCTTCTCATCGGGAAGGAAAGACTCCATCCCTGCCCATCTCCTCTCCGCCTTTCTGGAGACGAGAAATATTACGCCGGAAAAATCGGATTTCTATACCATCCTCTTCCTTACTGAACCGGGAGATAAAGAAAAGAAATATGATTTCCTTCTTTCCGTGCTGAAAGATTTTGAAAATGCCTATAGAAACAATGTGCCGATGAAAGATTTCATGCCCGATGTGCAGTCCCATCCAGGCGAAGGGCTGAAAGACTACTGCCGGAGATATCATGACTTCATGGTATCCCATCATGCAGGAGAACTGCAGGCCTCCCTCTTCCAGAAAGAGGATTTTCCAAAATCCATGGTTACCGGTTATGAGGCTCATCAGGCATTCATCAAAGGAAAAAGAGAATCCGTCCCGCTGAAGAAAGCCCTGGGCCGCGTGGCTCTTGAAAATGCCCTTCCATATCCGCCTGGCATCTGCGCCATTGCTGCCGGAGAAATCTGGACTGAGAATATTCTTTCCTATTTTTCCTTCCTCGAAGAATACGAGAAGAATTATCCCGAATTCTCTCCTGAAATCCTTGGCGTCCATCATGATGAAAGAGACCTTCCCTATGTATGGGTCCTAAGCGTCTGATACATACCCCATATTTCCTTTATAATTATAGGAATAATAATACTAAAGGCAGAAATGGAATTCTTCTCAAAATCTGATTGACAGTCCCTATAAAATCTCTTATAATATAAAAGCTGTTTCATATCGAGCAGCAGAATTTTTAGAGAGGTGATTTACACAATGGCAACAAACAAGAATCTCCGTTTTAAGACAAGCAGACGTTTCGGCGTAAACGTATACGGCCATCCGAAAGCGTTAAAACGGCAAGTAGCAGATGCTCGTCAGAAGAAAATGTCTGAATACGGCATCCAGCTGGCAGAAAAACAGAAGGTTAAAGCGATGTACAACCTGCTTGAAAAGCAGTTCTATCGCTATTATGATAAAGCAAGAAGAATGTCTGGCGTCGTAGGCGAAAACCTGCTGTTCCTGCTGGAAACCAGACTGGACAATCTTGTATACCGTGCAGGTTTCGCACGTTCCATCCGTCAGGCTCGTCAGATGGTATCCCATGGCCTCATCACTGTTGATGGCAAGAGAGTTGATATTCCTTCCTATCCAGTACGTCCTGGCCAGGTAATCTCCCTGAAAGACGCTTACAGAGCAAATGAAATGTTCAAACAGTCTTTCCAGGAACTGAAGTCTTTCGACCTTCCATATGTTGAAAAATCTTTCGACAACTGGACCGCAACCCTGACCCGTTTCCCACAGAGAGATGAACTCCCATACAAGGACGAAGTCAACGAAACCAACATCGTCGAACTGTACTCCAAATAATCCGCAGATATTACGGACTATGACAAAAAGACAGATACCCA
>OLSG01000784.1_pt1 | contig 37336 bp, 32 predicted proteins | sample 1673041 | NCBI WGS metagenome assembly OLSG01 (sample SAMEA3136749, study PRJEB25190) | human gut metagenome | reverse complement strand
AATTTTTTTTGTCCTATACTTGACACATCCACATGTTTGCCGACATACCTTTTGTTCTAATATGGCAAAGTCGGGAATGAACCCTAAGACATTACAGAAGATTATGGGACATTCTGATATAGGAGTTACGCTGAATACATACACGCACTTGGACTTTGACGATATTCAAAAAGAGATGAAAGAAGTCTGTAATCAGTAAGTTGTAAAGTTGTAAAATAGGGGTAGTTTTACAACTTATTTTACAACTTTTGACTGCCAAAACATGAGAATTTATAAGAAGATACAGAAACTACAAGAAAAATGAAAGTTGTAAAAATCCTTTAAATATAAGAAAATATGACGATTTAAGGAGATATAAGAACATGATAAAAATACTATTCATCTGCCACGGCAATATCTGCCGCTCCACCATGGCAGAATACGTTATGAAACATTTAGTTAAACAATCCGGCATAGAGTCCGATTTCTTCATCGATTCCGCCGGTACAAGCAATGAAGAACATGGAAACCCAGTTCACCGCGGCACACAAAAGAAGCTCCGCAAGGAAGGAATCCCGTGTGGCAATCACCGTGCACGCAAGATGTGCAGAGAAGAATATGCCGCATTCGACTACATCATCTGCATGGAGCGATACAATATACAGAACATTATGAGAATCATCGGAAATGACCCGGAGCACAAGGTACAGAGACTTCTGGATTACACAAATCGTCCGAGAGACATTGCAGATCCATGGTATACAGGAAATTTTGATGAGACATTTGATGATGTGATGGAAGGTTGCCAGGCGTTTCTTAGCTATCTGATGGAGCATCTGCAATAAATTTTCAGATGGGAAACCCAAAGGAGAATGGAAAATAAAAAAGAGAAGTAATCTGAGTTTAGAAAAGGATTTTCTTTAAAGCACAAGCTTTATAGCAGGAGAAATCCATTTCATACCGGATCACTTCTCTTTTATTTTAGATCTTTTATGATTGCACAAATTGAGATTCTGCTATTCGGAAAAACGTTGTATTATTGAGAAGCCACAAACGTATCAACCAAAAATCCGCAATCTTATCTCTCCCATCGTCCACTGGCTCCACAAGGAAGTACCAGCCCATTTGAAGATACTGGAAGTCCAATCTCTTGTGAATCCACATGCCCACCGTATTTCTTAAGCTCAGTCGCGATCATATAAGTCAGTACTGCTGGGGCAAGTCCTGTCGTATAAGAATTGATCAGGAAGAACAGTGGATCATCGGATAAAATCTTCGTACAGAGTTTTACCAGTGGATGAATTGCGTCTTCAATCTTCCAGATCTCGCCCTTTGGTCCACGACCGTAGGAAGGTGGATCCATGATGATTGCATCGTAATGATTACCGCGGCGGATTTCGCGCTCTACGAATTTGACACAGTCATCAACCAGCCAGCGGATCGGTGCGTCGCCGAGTCCGGAAGAAACAGCATTTTCTTTTGCCCATGTAACCATTCCCTTGGAAGCGTCTACATGAGTTACGTGTGCGCCGGCAGCAGCTGCTGCAAGTGTTGCACCACCGGTATAGGCGAATAAGTTCAGTACTTTTACCGGGCGCCCGGCATTGCGAATCTTTTCAGAGAACCAGTCCCAGTTGGTTGCCTGTTCCGGGAAAAGTCCGGTATGTTTAAAATTAAACGGTTTTAAGTTAAAGGTAAGATTCTTATAACTGATTTGCCACTGTTCCGGGAGATCGAAGAATTCCCATTCACCGCCGCCTTTTTTACTGCGGTGATAGTGTGCGTTCGGATGTTTCCAGCGTTTGTCTGTGCGAGGTGTATCCCAGATCACCTGCGGATCCGGACGAACCAGGATGTACTGCCCCCAGCGTTCCAGCTTTTCTCCGTCTGAGGAGTCAATTACTTCATAATCTTTCCAACCATCTGCTAACCACATATATTATTAAATCCTTTCTGAAGTGCTTTTTGATAAATTTCCAGTTTTCTATAGTCTTGTTCAATGCATATTTATAGACATACTGTTTTACTTTTCTATTTTATTATAGAAGAAAGGATACTGCAAGAAGCGAATGTAAAATATCGCAATAATATACAAAAAGCTATCGCGATAACAATTAGTTTTTGGTAAAAATAACGGGGCTATCTGTTTACATAAGGGACGAAGGGTGATAGAATGTATCTATAAGTGAAATGATTCACGTAAAAGAAAGGTGGAAATGAATATTATGGTAACAGTTAATGCAATGGGAGATAACTGCCCGATTCCGGTAATCAAAACAAAAAAAGCAATGCAGGCTCTTACAGGACCGGAGACAATTGAAGTATTAGTAGATAATGAGATTGCTGTACAGAATGTTACAAAGCTGGCAAAAGAACAGGGTGGAGAAGTAAGCTCTGAAAAGCTTGGAGAAAAAGAATACAAAGTAACGATCAAGATGCAGGGAGTACCGGCAGCAGATGCAGAAGTTGTATGTACACCGGATCAGAAGGGAGACCTTATCGTAGTGGTATCTTCTGACCGCATGGGAACAGGTAATGATGAACTTGGTAAAGTCCTGATTAAGGGATTTATTTATGCAGTTACACAGCTTGATACACTTCCGAAGAAGATGCTTTTCTACAATGGAGGAGCTACTCTTACAACAGAAGGATCAGATTCCATTGAAGATCTGAAGTCTCTGGAGGCACAGGGAGTAGAGATTCTTACATGTGGTACATGTCTTGACTACTATCATTTAAAAGACAAACTTGTTGTTGGTGGTGTAACCAATATGTACAGTATTGTTGAATCTATGGCTGAAGCAGGAAAGATCATCAGACCATAGTTTGAGAACTATATAACAAAGAAGTTCGTATAACGGACAGAGAATATTTAAGAAAAGTTGAGAAATTAAGTATGAATAAAGATATCAGAGAGACACAGTGTATAAGGACATCATGTTGAGGCGTCAAAGCAGGTCGAAGGACCCTTGTTCAGGCTCTGGACAAGTTGTTAAAAACTGAAGATGGTAACCTCCTGGATAAAAAGAATTTGTTTGTTCGGGCAGATGCACTTTGCTCTCTGGTATTTGATATCGGATGGTAGAAGATAGATGTGGCTGCGCAATTTGATCAAAGGAAATAACGGAATCCGGTGAGGGTGTATTTATACGAATTTGATCGAATAGAAAGAGGGAATAATTATGAACTTAAGGCAGCTGGAAGCATTTATTAAAGTATCCGATTCAAAGAGCTTTTCAAAAGCAGCACAGGAACTGTATCTGACACAGCCAACAGTAAGTGCGCATATACAGACACTTGAAAAAGAACTGAAAGTGAGATTGTTTGTGCGTAATACCAAGACTGTCAAATTATCTGAGGACGGAAAGACACTTTATCAGTATGCACGTCAGATGATCGAACTGGAACAGGAAATCCAGTCAATGTTTTCAAAAGCAGCAGAGCAGAAAGAAAGATGTATTACGATCGCAACATCTACGATACCGGCGCAGTATATTCTGCCGGATATTCTGGTGAAATTCCGAGAGAGATTTCCGGAAGAACAGTTCAGAATCGTGGAAAGTGACAGCAGTACTGTCATTGAACAGGTAGCATCGCATCTGGTTGATATTGGATTTTCCGGTACAGTAATCGAAAAAGCAAATTGTAAATACATACCGTTTTACCAGGATGATCTGGTTGTTATTATGCCGAATACGAAAGAATATCAGAAAATCGTAAAAGAGCAGAAGGATTTAAAATGGCTGGAAGGAGAACCTCTGATTATGCGTGAGGAGGGATCTGGTACCAGAAAAGAAGCAGAGAAGCAATTAAAAAAGATGGGAATCTCTTTGGATGATTTGAATATTGTTGCGACAATTGAGAATCCGGAAGCGATCAAGAGATCTGTCAAAAGTGGTCTTGGCATTACAATTATTTCAAGACTTGCGGCCGCAGATGAGATCCAGGCAGGAGAAGTTCTGGAATTCCCGTTTTCACAGGATGGCAGCGGTCGAAACCTGAATCTTGTATATAATAAAAACTACAAACTTCCGGCAGCGGCTGAACATGTGAGAGAATTGATTATAGAAAAGTATGAATTGCAAAAGCAGTCTTTACAATAGAAAATATGAATGATAGAATTTATCTATGTGCGCATTTTTTGCGGCAGGTAACATGTTAAATGCAAAGTATAAGTTGGGGATAAACAATGAATAAAGAAAAAGTAAGACTGACACAGTATGCAAAAACTTCCGGGTGAGCCGCTAAAGTAGGTCCGGAGACCCTTGCCCAGGTTCTGGGTAAGTTACCGAAATTTGAAGATGAAAATTTGATCGTCGGAATCGAGACATCAGATGATGCTGCGATTTATAAGGTTACAGATGATATTGCGATGATCCAGACCGTGGATTTTTTTACGCCGATTGTGGATGATCCGTATATGTTTGGACAGATTGCAGCAGCAAACTCGCTCAGTGATGTTTACGCAATGGGAGGAGAGCCGAAGGTAGCACTTAATATCGTAGGATTTCCGAATTGTCTTGATCCACAGATCTTAGGAGATATTCTTGCCGGTGGAGCCGATAAGGTAAAAGAGGCAGGAGCTGTTCTGGTTGGTGGACATACAGTACAGGATGATGAGCCGAAGTACGGACTTTGTGTGTCCGGATTTGTACATCCAAAGAAGATTTTTAAGAACTACGGATGTAAACCGGGGGATGTGCTGATCCTTACCAAACAGGTCGGAACAGGAATTGTTAATACAGCAATCAAAGGAGAAATGGCATCTGCAGCCGCAATCAGGGAAGCTGAGATTGTCATGTCTTCTTTAAATAAAAAAGCAAAAGAAGTTGTGGAGCATTTCCCTGTAAATGCATGTACAGATATTACAGGATTTGGTCTTTTAGGTCACTGCGTTGAAATGGCAGAGGCAAGTAATGTGACATTTGAACTGAATGTTCACGATATTGCATATCTTGATGAAGCAATCAGCTATGCAAAAATGGGCCTTGTTCCGGCGGGGGCTTACAAGAACAAGGGATATTCTTATCAGAAAGTAGATTTCAGAAATGTAGAAGATCATTTTATCGATCTGTTATATGATCCGCAGACATCAGGTGGACTGCTCATCAGCGTGGAAGCGCAGTATGCGGAAGCCGTGATGGAAGCATTCGAGAAGAAGAGACTGGATACCAAGGTATCCCTGATCGGAACCGTAACAGAAAAGAGCGATAAACTGATTCGTCTACACTAGGAATTCAAAGAGGTAGAGGAGAAAATGAATAAAAATTTATTATTTCGCAGTATTCCGAAAGTAGATATTCTGCTTGAAGAACAGGAGATACAGGATTTGATTGATGCATATGGACGTGAACTTGTGATGGATGTGATCCGTGAAGAGATGGATGCGCTCAGAACATTTATCGGAAAGTGCGAGGAAGAAGAGAAAGCGAAAGCGCAGATCGGGATGCTTACGCAGAATATAAAACGGCATGCCGGAAAGCTGCATGAGCCGAATATGAAAATGGTGATCAACGGAACAGGAACAGTTCTCCACACCAATCTCGGCCGTGCACCGATCAGTAAGGAGCATGTTGAGAGACTGGCAGGAATTGTGAGTGGTTACTCCAATCTGGAATACAATCTGGAAGCAGGAGCACGTGGAGAGAGATACTCTCATTTTGAAAAACTGCTTTGCAAACTGACCGGGGCAGAGGCTGCGATGGCAGTTAACAACAATGCTGCGGCTGTTATGCTGATCTTAAGTTCAATGGCAAAAGGCGGGGAAGTTGTAGTATCCCGCGGAGAGCTGGTTGAGATCGGTGGCAAATTCCGGATTCCGGATGTAATGGAGCAGAGTGGAGCTTCACTTGTGGAAGTCGGAACGACGAATAAGACACATTATTCTGATTATGAAGAAGCGATCACAGAGGAGACAAAAGCACTCCTTAAAGTTCATACAAGCAATTACCGTATTGTTGGATTTACAGAGACGGTTACGATCGATGAACTGATTCCGATTGCGCAGGAACACGATATCCCGATCATCGAAGATCTTGGAAGTGGTGTGCTGATTGACCTGAGTAAATACGGACTGACCTATGAACCGACGGTTCAGGATTCCATCCGCAAGGGAGCGGACGTTGTATGCTTCAGCGGAGACAAGCTGCTCGGTGGTCCGCAGGCTGGAATCATCATCGGTAAGAAGAAATATATTGACCAGATGAAGAAGAATCAGCTGACACGTGCACTGCGAATTGATAAATTTACAGCAGCAGCACTGGAACTGGTATTACAGGAATATTTATCAGAAGAAAAGGCAATCCAGAATCTTCCGGTACTGCGTATGATCACAGAGTCCAAAGCGGATGTGGAAAAGCGTGCAAGATCTCTGAAGCGGATTCTGCAGAATGCACATCTTGCTGCAACGATCGGGATGGAACCGTGTGAATCACAGATCGGTGGAGGCTCTCTTCCGCTTGAACGCATTCCGAGTATGGCAGTTACGATTAAGCCGGAGAATATCAGTGTACCGAAGCTGGAAGAAGAGATGCGGCATCTTTCTATGCCAATCATTCCGCGTACAGCTAACGACACGATTTATCTGGATGTGCGGACAATTGAATCCTGCTACTTTAAGAAGATAGCAGAGATGCTGGGAGAATTATTATGAAAAACATTATCGTAGGAACCGCAGGTCACATTGACCATGGGAAAACGACACTGATAAAAGCACTTACCGGACGTAACACGGACCGGTGGGAAGAAGAACAGAGAAGAGGGATTACCATTGACCTCGGGTTTACTTATTTTGATCTGAAAAATGGAGACCGTGTAGGGATCATTGATGTTCCGGGACATGAAAAATTTATCAACAACATGGTTGCGGGAGTTGTCGGAATGGATCTGGTACTTTTGGTTGTGGCAGCGGATGAAGGTATCATGCCGCAGACAAGAGAACACATGGACATTCTGGGACTCCTTGGGATCAAGAAGAGCATTCTGGTGATCAACAAGTGTGATCTGGTCGATGAAGAATGGCTGGAACTCGTTGAGGAAGAAATCCAGGAAGAACTGGAAGGTACTTTTTTGGAAGGTGCACCGGTTGTTAAAGTATCGGCTGCAACCGGGCAGGGGCTTGATGAACTGACGGATACGATCCAGCAACTGATGTCGGATGAGGTGGTTGCAAAGGATACACAGACTATTCCAAGACTTCCGATTGACCGGGCATTTACCCTGTCAGGCTTTGGGACAATTATCACAGGGACACTTATCTCCGGTACGATCACCAGGGAAGACGTTCTGGAAATGTATCCGATCGGAAAAGAGTGCAAGATCCGTAATATTCAGGTACATGGGCAGAATCAGGACAAATGCTATGCCGGACAGAGAGTGGCGATCAATCTGTCAAATGTGAAGAAAAAGGAAATTCGCAGAGGGTGTGTGCTTGCACCGAAGAACAGTATGAAAAATACAGATCTTCTGGATGTGAAGCTGAAAGTTCTGGAAGACTCCATGCGTATCCTTACAAATCATGAGAGATTGCATTTATACACGGGTACGAGTGAGATCCTCTGCCGTGCTGTTCTGCTGGATAAGGAGCAGATCGGACCGGGAGAAGAGGGACTGGTACAGCTCAGACTGGAAGAAGAGATTGCGGTCAAACGAGGCGACCGTTTTGTAGTACGTTTCTATTCGCCGATGGAGACTATCGGAGGCGGGATCGTTCTGGAACCGAATCCGATGCGTAAGAAACGTTTTGATGCGCAGGCAATCGAAGAACTGAAGAAAAAAGAATCCGGTTCACTTGGCGATGTTATGGAGCTTCAGATCAAAGAACACGGCGACACGATGATCACACTTGCTGAGCTTGCAAAGGTGATGGCACATTCCGTAGATGAACTGAAGGAGTATCTTGAAGAACTGGAAGAATCGGGCACAATCTTTGTATTCCAAATGAAGAAGGATACATATTTGTGGCACAGAGATAGCGAATTTGCAGTACGTCAGAAGATAGAGGAGACACTGCAGAAATATCACAGTGAGCATCCATACCGATATGGAATGAAGAAAGCCGAAATTCACAACACATTCCTGAAAAAGATCAAACCAAACATATTTGATGCGTATATCGAAAGAATGACGGGAGAAAACGTCTATGGAAGAAGGGAAGAATATCTTTCGCTTCCGGGATATGAAGTTCCGAAGGACGCGATGTATCTTCAGACAGAGAAGCTGATCGAAGATACATTTGAAAAAGCAGGCTATGATTTTGTGAGATTTTCAGAGATTGATTTTGGAAAAATTCCGCGCCAGACAGCGGAAGATGTGGTTCTCATGATGATTGACGAAGGAAAAGTACTCCGTATCAATGAAGAGATGTTTACGATGAAACACCTGATGGATGAAGCGAAGGAAAAAATTCAGAATCATCTGAAGGAAGAAAATCTGATCACGATCGCACAGGTGAGAGATATGTTCTCAACAAGCAGAAAGAGTGCGAAACCGATTTTAGAATATATGGACAGCATTAAGGTGACAAAGAAGACAGGCGGAGAAAGTGAGAGGGTGGCATACTTATGAATTTAAAGCAGCTGGAGGCATTTGTTAAGGTAACTGAGTCGGGAAGTTTTTCAAAAGCGGCAAAGCTTTTATTCCTGACGCAGCCAACGGTCAGTGCACATATCTCTTCTCTGGAGAAAGAACTGGACTCACGGCTTTTTGTCAGAAATACAAAGGAAGTAAAATTGTCGGAAGAAGGAAAGCAATTATATCAGTATGCGCGCCAGATGGTGGAACTCGAAAAAGAAATCGAGCAGGTATTTTCCAAGGATGCGCATCGTGAGGAAAAATGTATTACAATTGCGACCTCTACGATTCCGGCACAGTATGTTCTTCCGGCGATTCTGGCGAAATTCAGAGAGACTTATCCGGATGAGCAGTTCCGGATTTCAGAAAATGACAGCTGCGGTGTTGTTGAACAGGTAGCAGGGCATATGGTAGATATTGGATTCACAGGTACGGTACTTGAAAAAAAGCATTGCAGATATATGCCTTTTTATCAGGATGAACTGGTTGTTATCATGCCGAATACCGAGTTTTATCAGGAAATACAGAAGCGCTATAAGACAGCAACATGGATAAAGAATGAACCGGTCATTATGCGGGAAGAAGGATCGGGAACCCGCAAGGAAACAGAAAAAATATTGAGAAAAGCAGGAATTATGCCTGATACCCTCAATATAGTAGCATGCATTGAGAATCCGGAAGCAATAAAAAGGTCAGTAAAGAGTGGGCTTGGAATCACGATCATATCAAGACTTGCAGCAGAAGAGGAGATCCGGACCGGACAGGTTCTGGAATTCCCGTTACAGAAGGATGAAAGCAGTCGTTATCTGAACCTTGTATACAATAAAAACTATCAGCTGCCTGCAGCAGCAGAGCATCTGATCCGGATTGTAAAGGATTTCTATCCGGATGCACATATGGGGAAATGAAAAGAGGATCAATATGATATATTTAGATAATGCAGCAACCACAATGCGCAAACCACAGGAAGTAATTGATGCGATCACCGCAGTAATGTGCTCAATGGGGAATGCAGGAAGAGGCGTCAATGAGGCATCTCTCGGAGCAGCGAGAACCGTATATGACACAAGAGAGAAGCTTGCAGGTTTTTTCGGGGCGGAAGATGCAAGACAGATCGTATTTACCATGAATTCAACGGAGAGTCTGAATATTGCGATCAAGGGGATCTTAAATCCGGGAGACCATGTGATCTCTACGGTTTTGGAACATAACTCTGTTCTCCGACCACTTTATGAGATGGAGAAAAAGGGAGTTGAAGTGACATTCCTTGGATGTGATGAAAAAGGAACTCTGGATTACGCAGATTTTGATAAAGCAATCAAAGAGAATACAAAAGCAATTGTCTGTACCCATGGGTCCAATCTGACGGGAAACAAAGTGGATGTGGAGCGGATCGGGGAAATTGCAAAAAAACACGATCTGTTGTTTGTGGTAGATGCATCACAGACTGCCGGTGTATTTCCGATCGATGTGCAGAAGATGCATATTGATATTCTGTGTTTTACCGGACATAAGGGACTTTTAGGACCGCAGGGGACTGGTGGAATGTATGTGAGAAAAGGCGTTCATGTCCGGCCACTTCTTTCAGGCGGTACCGGTGTGCAGACCTATAGTAAGACACAGCCGGAAGAGATGCCGACAGCACTGGAAGCAGGAACACTTAACGGACACGGAATTGCCGGACTGGATGCTGCGATCGGATATCTGGAAGAAACAGGAATTGATACGATCCGCGCAAAGGAACAGGCATTGATGAAGCGGTTTTATGAAGGGATAAAAGAAATCCCGGGAGTCAAAATTTATGGGGATTTCAGCAGCATGGACCGCTGTGCGGTAGTGAGCCTGAATATCAGAGATTATGACTCGGGAGAAGTCAGCGATGCACTTCTGACAGATTATGGGATTTCTACCCGTTCAGGAGGACACTGTGCACCACTGATGCATGAGGCACTTGGAACTGTAGAGCAGGGAGCTGTCAGATTCAGTTTTTCACACTATAACACAGAGGAAGAAGTGGATACAGCAATCCGGGCAATCTGCGAGCTTGCAGAAGAAGAGTAAAATTTTATAAGATCAGAGATTGATAGAAGACCGATATAGTATTGATAGTATCAATATATATATCGGTCTATTTTAATTATGAATTGGACAAGAAGTTGTGCAAAAGATATAATTATAAGGTAACAAAAAAAGTCTTTAATAGTCAAAATGACGAATGGGAGAAAGACGAAGGAGGAAGAAAAATGAATTTATCAGACTCAAAGAAGAAACTTGCACTTGCGGGGGTTCTGTGTGGGCTTGTAGCTGCATGTCTGGCTTACTTTGGTAATCCGGCAAACATGGCATTCTGTATTGCCTGCTTTATCCGTGATACGGCAGGAGCTCTGGGATTTCACCAGGCCGAAGTTGTGCAGTATGCAAGACCGGAGATCATCGGTCTTGTGATCGGAGCATTTATTATTTCAGTGGCAACAAAAGAATACCGTTCAACAGCGGGATCTTCACCGATGATCCGCTTTATCCTTGGTATGGTAATTATGATCGGTTCCCTGATTTTCCTTGGATGCCCGCTCCGTATGGTGATCCGTATGTCAGCAGGTGACCTGAATGCATGGGTAGCACTGATCGGTTTTGTACTTGGAGTTGGAACCGGAGCATTTGCACTCAAAAATGGTTTCAGCCTTGGACGTGCGCATGAGACAAACAAAGAAAGTGGAGCAGTGCTTCCGGTACTGATGCTTGGTATTCTGATCCTTGCAACCTGCTCAACACTTCTCAAAGCAAGTGAAGCAGGTCCTGGAAGCTTTCATGCACCAATTATCATGTCGCTGATCGGTGGACTTATTTTCGGAGCACTTGCTCAGAAATCAAGAATGTGCTTCGCCGGCGGAATCCGTGATGCGATCTTAATGAAGAACTTTGATCTTCTTACAATTATTGCAGGTCTTTTTGTAGTAATGCTGATCTTCAATCTGGCAACAGGAAGATTTGTACTTGGATTTAACACTCCTGGAATCATTGCACATTCCAACCATCTGTGGAATATCCTTGGCATGTATTCAGTAGGATTCGCGGCAGTTCTTGCCGGCGGATGCCCGCTTCGCCAGCTGATCCTTGCAGGACAGGGTTCTTCTGATTCAGCAGTTACTGTACTTGGCATGTTCTTTGCAGCAGCACTTTGCCATAACTTTGGACTTGCATCAAGCGGAACAGCTATGAATGCAGAGACAGGCGAACTCGTTGCAGGAGCCGTAACGCCGAATGGAAAAGTTGCTTGCATTATCTGTATTATCGCATGCTTTATCATTGCATTTACAAACAAAAGAGAGCAGGCAAAATAGTCAGAAACCGCAAGATATAGATGGATAATCCATAAGAAATATGATATGCTAGGAAGGCAGGTAAAAAATATGAAAGAAGTAGATGCAAGAGGACTTTCGTGTCCGGAACCGCTGATGCTTACCGCAGAGGCACTGAAGAATGCAAACGGACCGATCAAGGTTCTTGTGAGCGAACCTCACCAGAAGACTAATATCGAGAAGTTTGCGAAGGACAAAGGAAAGAAGGCAACTTCTACCGAGAAGGGCTCTGAATTTGAAATTGTGATTGAATAATGAGAAAAAAAGAGTTAAAGCTGGTTATCACATTCCATACAACAGCGGATGCGATGGCGATGGAAAAAGAATGTAAAAAAGTTGGTGCACAGGGACGTATGATTCCGGTGCCGAGAAGTATTTCAGCAGGATGCGGGCTTTCCTGGTGCGCACCACTGGAATGCAGGGAAGAACTGAAAAATGTCATGCAGGGAATCGGTCTTGAAGAAGAAGAGATCCACGAGTGTATGGTATAAGAAGAGGTAAAACGAGGAAACCGCAAGATGAGGAATCATTTTTGCGGTTTCCTTTTTCGTTTTATTTAACAGGAAATTCTGAAAACATATTTCTAAAATCATTTACTGAGAATATTCGTGGAATAAGAAAAATAATTCTTTACATTTAGATTGATTTTGGATACATTATTAGTATATCCTACTAATTAACTGCGGTATGGTGGAGGGGAAGATGAAAGTATTATCAGAAAAGCGGTTGAGCGATTATATGGCAGAACAGATTGCGGATGAAATTCTGGCGGGCAGGATAGAAGGAGGAAGCCAGTTAAAGCAGGAAGAGCTTGCTGAGATATTTGGAGCATCCAGAATCCCGATCCGTGAAGCATTTCAGGTTCTGGAGAGTCAGGGGCTGATCGTGAGGCTGGCAACAAAAAGAATTTATACGGTTGAGCTGGATGAAGAGCAGATAGAACTGATTTTTGAGATGATCGGGGAAATCCTCAAAAAAGCGGTTCAGCATGTCCTGAATACGAAAAGTCAAACAGAGGAAAAGGAAGTATTTTCGATGGAAACAAGACCGGACCAGTTGCTTCTTGCACAGATGGAGAATGGATATCTGACGAATCTGCTGAAAAATGCTTCGGAGTGTTATATCCGGTTTGCCGTAAAATGTAAAGAAACGGACGGGAAAAAAGAGGCAGAAAGGGCAATCTGCGAACAGATAACAGGTGCATTAAATGGCGCAGAAAAATATACAAAAACATTTGCAAAAGCGGTCAATAGTGAGATTGACAGATGGGTATTGCTTCTGGCAGAGCAGGTGAAGGAAGAAAGAAGGAAGAATAGATGAATGGTTTAAAACCGATCAAGATGCCGTTAGCGAAGGAAAAAGTTGCTGCGGAGCTCAGGAAAGCGATTTTATCAAGGCAGATGAAAGAAGGAGAGATCCTTTCACTCGACAGTGTGGCATCCCAGCTGAATGTGTCGGCAATGCCGGTAAGAGAAGCGTTTCAGATCCTGGCGAGGGACGGGCTGATCCAGCTTCGGAAGAATAAAGGGGCAGTCGTTCTTGGAATCACGGAGACCTATATCCGGGAACATTACCAGCTCCGCGCGATCCTCGAGAGTGCGGCAGCAAAGCTTGCAGCAGAACCGGGAACAGATATTGCGGAAATAGAAGATGTCTATCAGGAATCTTGTGAGGCACTGGAAAACGGGGAATCCCAGAAATACACGGATCTCAACCGTGCATTTCACAATGAAATCTGGAGTGCGGCAGGTAATGGAAAGATGAAAAAAATGATCTCCGAACTCTGGAACGGACTTTCTATGGGAAGTATGGTTTCAGAAGGTGATTATGCGAAGGTATCGATCAAAGAGCATGGAAGGATTCTGAAAGCACTCCAGGAGCATAATGTCGAAGCGGCAGAAAAAGAGATGTATGCGCATATCATGCGAAGCCGCGATGATATGCTGACGTATTACAAGTAGATAAGTGCAAGAAAATAAAAGATATACACAGAACATAAAAAGATTTTGAGAGTATAGATACTTCTTGAAGTCTTTTTTATTTGCAAAAAATTTCAGAATATACTTCAAAAAAGGGTTGGTTTCGATACGCAGCTTTAAAAAACAGTCTGTAATAAGTGCATTGAAATATACAAATATTTGTGTATTGCATACAATAAACCATTCTGAAAGTGTATTTCGTGCAATATGACAGAAGAATCTTAGTCAGAATATACAAAATAGAATATGCAGAATTATGCTATCCGCCAAAATGATAAAAAGTAATTGACATTTTGGTGTCAATGAATTATATTAAAATTAAGATTTGGATACAAAATCAGATATCAAGCACCAGATATCAAGTAAAAGACATCCAGAAAAGAAACTAAAAAGAGAAATGAGGAGGTAGCAAAATGAGTCAGGTAACTATCACATTATTGTTCCTGCTGTTTGCAATCGTGATGTTCATGTGGGAAAAAATTCCGTTGGGACTGACATCCATGATTGTCTGTGTGGGACTGGTAGTCACGGGAGTTCTGGACTGGAAGACAGCATTTTCAGGATTCATTGACAGCAACGTCATCCTGTTTGTCGCGATGTTCATTGTAGGTGGCGCACTTTTTGAAACAGGAATGGCAAACAAAATAGGGGGAGTTGTAACACATTTCGCCAAGACAGAGAAGCAGCTGATCGTTGCGATTATGGTCATCGTAGGCGTGATGAGCGGTTTCCTTTCCAACACAGGAACAGCCGCAATTCTGATCCCGGTAGTCATCGGTATCGCAGCAAAGTCGGGATATTCAAGATCAAGACTTCTGATGCCGCTTGTATTCGCAGCAGCGATGGGAGGTAACCTTTCTCTAATCGGAGCTCCGGGTAACATGATCGCACAGTCACAGATGGAAAGCATCGGACTGAAATTTGGATTCTTCGATTATGCAAAAGTAGGTGTACCGATCCTGATTGTCGGAATCATTTATTTCGCACTGATCGGATACAAATTTCTTCCGAACAAGACAGATGCAGCTGGAGACAGCATTTATGATGAGACACAGGATTTCAGCAATGTACCAAAGTGGAAACAGACACTTTCCCTGGTTATTCTGATTCTTACACTTCTCGGAATGATCTTTGAAGAACAGATCGGAATCAAGCTTTGTGTAACGGGTTGCGTCGGAGCAATTGCCCTGATCCTTACAGGAGTTATCAGTGAGAAAGATGCACTTCTTTCCATCGATCTGAAGACGATCTTCCTGTTCGGTGGAACACTTTCCCTTGCAGCAGCACTTGATCAGACAGGGGCAGGAGAGTTGATTGCTGATAAAGTAATCGGACTTCTTGGAAAGAACCCGTCACCTTATGTACTTACATTTGTAATTTTCATGCTGTGCTGTGTACTTACCAACTTTATGTCGAATACAGCAACAACAGCACTTATGGCACCAATCGCTGTGTCAATCGCACAGGGAATGGGAGCAGACCCAAGCGCAGTACTTATGGCATGTGTCATCGGAGGATCATGCGCATACGCAACACCGATCGGAATGCCGGCAAACACAATGGTTGTCACAGCCGGAGGATATACATTTAAAGATTATGCAAAAGCAGGTGTGCCGCTGATTCTGGTATCCACCGTAGTAAGTATGATCTTACTTCCGATATTCTACCCATTCTTCCCGTAAGAAGGGATAACAAAGTAATAAAATTAAATGCAATATAAAAAGAGGAGGATTTTAAAATGTCTAGAGAAGAACAGGTAACACAGCTTACAGATTACATGGCAAAGTTCATTGCACACGTTGCCAAAAAACTTCCAGATGATGTCATCGCAAAACTTCAGGAACTCAGAGAGAAAGAGGACAGCCCGCTGTCTAAGGTAATCTACGATACCATGTTCCGTAACCAGGAACTCGCAGTAGCTCTTAACAGACCAAGCTGCCAGGATACAGGTGTCCTTCAGTTCTGGGTAAAATGTGGAACAAAATTCCCACTGATCGATGATCTGGAAGCATTACTGAAAGAAGCAGTAGTAAAGGCTACATTCGAAGCACCGCTTCGTCACAACAGCGTTGAGACATTCGACGAATATAACACAGGAAAGAACGTAGGAAAAGGAACACCGACCGTATTCTGGGATATCGTTCCAAACTCTGACAAATGTGAAATCTACACATACATGGCAGGTGGCGGATGTACACTTCCGGGAAAAGCTATGGTTCTGATGCCAGGTGAAGGATACGAAGGTGTAACAAAATTCGTTCTCGATGTTATGACAAGCTACGGATTGAATGCATGTCCTCCGCTTCTTGTAGGTGTAGGTGTAGCAACTTCTGTAGAAACAGCAGCTCTGCTTTCCAAGAAAGCTCTGATGCGTCCGATCGGCTCTCACAATGATAACGAAAGAGCTGCAAAGATGGAAAACCTTCTGGAAGACGGAATCAACGCAATCGGCCTTGGACCACAGGGAATGGGCGGAAAATACTCAGTAATGGGTGTTAACATCGAAAATACAGCACGTCATCCATCTGCAATCGGTGTGGCCGTAAACGTAGGATGTTGGAGTCACAGAAGAGGACACATTGTATTTGACAAGGACCTTAATTACACAATCACAACACATTCGGGGGTGGAATTATAATGGTAGAAGTAAAAGACGGAAAGAAAATTTTAACAACACCAATTTCAGCAGAGGACTTAAAAGACATTAAAATCGGAGACATCATTTACCTGAACGGAAGTATGACAACATGCCGTGATGTTGCTCATCGCCGTCTGGTAGAAGAAGGAAGAGAACTTCCTGTAGATGTAAGAAACAATGCAATTTTCCATGCAGGACCGATCATCCGTCCATTGGAAAATGACAAATTCGAGATGGTTTCCGTAGGACCGACAACCAGTATGCGTATGGAAAAATTCGAGTATGAATTCGTACAGAAATCTGGTGTACGTGTGATCATCGGAAAAGGTGGAATGAAAGAAAACACCGAACGTGCATGTAAAGAGTTCGGAGCAATCCACTGCGTATTCCCGGCTGGTAATGCCGTAGTAGCAGCAACAGAGGTTGAAGAGATCGTAAGAGCTGAGTGGAGAGATCTCGGAATGCCGGAAACACTCTGGAACTGCCGCGTAAAAGAGTTTGGACCACTGATCGTATCCATCGATACAGAAGGAAACAACCTCTTTGAAGAAAGAAAAGTAATCTACAATAAGAGAAAAGACGAACAGTATGAGATAATCAGCAAACAGGTTGGATTTATCAAATAGTCATACTGAAAAATATGGAACCCATACTTGCTTAATTAAAATAATAATCAAATATTCTGCCAGATATTTGGTCTCGTTATGAAGAAGTGCTGCAAGCCGATGAGAGTGATCGGTTTTGCAGCACTTTTTCGTAATGCCTTTTTACAATGTTTTTCCCATTTAAAGGGTAGAATATGGTATACTTATAGATAATGGAAAAATTTATGAATTTACAGAAAGGCAAGGCATGCAGTTACGTTTTGAAATTCCGGAGAGTTTCTGGAGTCTGTTTCGTTCTGTGAACAGAGAGACATACATTGAGGCTTTGATGGCGATCAATGAAGAATACCAGTACAGCAATTATTTCCTGACCAGGGAAGTCTGTATTCAGGTGCTTCGGGATCTGTATATGAAGAAACAGATCGAACTTAAACGAGAAGAAGATGAGACTGAGTTTGATATGTTGGAGACTCCGTCGGCAAGGATTCTGAACTGGCTGATCCGAAAAGGATGGCTGAAGAAAATTGAAGATTATAATACATTGGTGATGAATATCGTAATTCCGGATTATGCAGCAATATTTGTGGATGCCTTTGAGCGGCTTTCTACGGAGGACCTGGAGGAGACAGAGATCTATATCCAGAATGTCTATGCGACATTGTTCTCGTTTAAAAATGATCCGAGGGTGAATCTGAATATGCTCCGGACAGCACTTATCAATACCAGACGGCTCAACAAAGCACTGCAGGATATGCTGCATAACATGGATAAATTTTTTGCAAGGCTTCTGGAACAGCAGTTTTACGGGGATCTTCTGAAAGAGCATCTGGACGGATATGTGGAAGAGATTGTCCGGAAAAAATACCATATCCTGAAGACTTCGGATAATTTTTATATCTATAAGACAGATATCAAAGAATGCTTGCGTCAGATGCGGGATGATGAGGAATGGATCGAAAAGATCCGTGAGCGCGCCCGTGCAACCGGAGATACGGGAGAAGATGTGCTGGAACTTCTGGATATGATCGAGAGAGGCTTTGATGATATCGAGCACCGCATTTCCAATATGGATAAGGAGCACAGCAAATATGTGCGTGCGACGGTGACAAGACTGAATTATCTTCTGAGCGGAGAGAGCGACACGAAGGGACTGGTTATTCAGCTCCTGAACCGGATGGCAGAGGATGACTATGAAGAGGTCATTCAAAAGACGGGGGAGAAGATGAATCTGTCTTTGGTCGAAATCCTGTCAGAAAAATCTCTTTATAAGCGAAGAAAAAACCGGAAGGATTTTGTAAGTCAGATGGCACAGGAAGAAGAAGTGGATGATCTGGACAGGGAAGATGTGCTCAGATTGAACCGGATCAAGCGCAGATTCAGCAAAAAGCAGATTGAAGAATTTATCGAAGAGCATATAGAGAAAGATGTGCTGGATACAGAAAAACTTTCCCTTACATCAGAGGAGGATTTTGAAAAGCTGATTCTGGCATATGACTTAAGTACCCGTAAGAACAGCAAATATAAAACGCTGGAAGAGGATGCGGAGACGATTGAAAAGAACGGATACCGTTATCCTGCACTGAAGTTTGTAAGAAGACATTTATAGAAAAAGAAGACAAAATTGGAGAGAATGAATGATAGAATATTTTGAGCAGCTTACGCAGGAAGAACAGGAAGATCTGACAGATGTGATCAGGCTTCTCTATAGACAGACATTTCTTCTGGAGAGGAAGTTTGACAAGCGTGCGGGCAGACTCCAGTATCAGAGAGAGTACCGTATCTGCGAAAAGCACATTGATTTTCTGAAAATGTATTTCCAGATTGCCGGCATTACGTTATGCGAGAATGTACATCTGGGCCTGATCTATATTCAGGATGAGATGGTCTGGGGAGAAAAGCTTCCGCGTCTTGCGACTATTTACATATTATTGCTGAAACTGATCTATGATGAGCAGATGGCATCGGTTTCGTCGAGCAGCCAGATTGTGACAACCTTGGGGGCACTCAACGGAAAAGCAGGAGATTTTCGCGTGCTTCGCAGTATCCCGTCACCGACCGAGATGAAAAGAACTATTGCCATGCTGAAAAAATACCAGCTGATCGAGCCATTGGATGTACTGGAAGAGTTAAATGAAAGTACAAGACTTCTGATCTATCCGTGTATCCATGCAGTATTGCAGGGAGATGCGGTGAGAAAAGTTCTGGAATCATTTGGAAGCAGCCGGGAAGAAGAGGAGGAGACTCTTGGAGACATTGGATAACAGGCAGCCGTTCTGGGCGATTTCAAAAATCTGCCTGAACAACTGGCATTATATAGACAGAAAAATACTGACTTTGAGTGAAGGAATCAATTTTTTCACCGGGCATTCCGGAAGTGGAAAATCAACGGTTATCGATGCAATTCAGATTGTGCTCTATGCTAACACGGACGGACGTGGATTTTTTAATAAAGCGGCAGCAGATGATTCCGACCGTACCTTGATCGAGTATTTGCGCGGAATGGTAAACATCAGTGAAAATAATGAGTCCCAGTATCTGCGAAATAAGAATTTTTCCAGTACGATTGTGATCGAGCTGGAACAGACGAGAACCCATGAGAAACAGTGCGTGGGCGTTGTATTTGACGTGGAGACAGCAACAAATGAGATCAACCGCCTGTTTTTCTGGCACAGAAGCGGTCTGCTTGCGAATGCTTACCGGGGAGAAAAGAGATGTCTTTCTACTGTGGAAATAAGAGAATATCTGCAGCGTACCTTTGGTGAAGAGGCATTCTACTGCGGACCGAGCAATGAGCGTTTCCGCCGTCAGCTTTATGATGTGTATCTGGGCGGATTGGATAAAGAAAAGTTCCCACGTCTTTTTAAGCGGGCAATCCCGTTTCGGATGAATATCAAGCTGGAAGAATTTGTAAAAGAATATATCTGTATGGAACAGGATATCCAGATTGAGGATCTAAAAGAAAGTATCATGCAGTATGGCAGGATGCGCAGCAAGATTGAGTCAACGATGGAAGAGATTGAGGAACTGAAGAAGATCGATGGAATCTATCAGGATTTTGATGATAAGCGAGAAAAAAGCAGGGAATGTGACTACCGTCTTACCCGTCTGGAAATGCTCCGGCTGCAGGAGGACATCCAGGGACTCCATGATAAGATTAAAACCAGAGAAGAAGGTATCAAGGTACAGGAGCATACGAAAGCCGAGCTGATGCGCCAGAGTGGAGAACTGCAAAAGGAGCATGAGGAGCTGTTACTTCGTCTGAATAACAGTGGTTATAAAGCACTGGAAGCAGAACTTGCAGGACTTAACGAGACTCTGGAACATCTGGGAAAAAGCAGGGCGAGTCTCACAAAGACAGCACAAAGACTTGCAGCATGGAAAGAACAGGAGATTACGTCCAACCAGACAATCTGGGATATTGATAAATTTGAAGCCGGTACGATTTCGGAGGGCGAACTTACAAGGCTGAAAGAAAATATCGCACAGATGCGTGCGGAGATCGAAGAAGAACGTCGGGATACGGACAGTACACTTCGTCAGATCAAGAAAGAAGAACGGGAAGCCAAAGAAGAGCTAAAAGAGCTGAAACAGGGAAGAAAAGCATATCCAAAAGAGCTGGAAGAAGCAAGGCTGGAACTACAGAACCGGTTGCAGGAGAATTGTGGAAAATTTGTTTCCGTGCAGATCCTCGCAGATCTTCTGGAAATCCGGGATGAAAGATGGCACAATGCAGTGGAAGGCTATATGGGAAATAATAAACTTCTGCTGATCGTAGAGCCGAAATACGCAAAAGCGGCAATGGATATTTATCAGGAGATGGATAAGAAGAAATTCTTCCGTGCTGCAATTCTGGATACGGAAAAGGTTATGGAAGAAGAGCACATTGTCCGGCAGGGCGCTCTTGCAGAAGAAGTAAAAGCAAAAGAAAAATACGTGCAGTCTTACATCAATTTCTTTCTTGGTAATGTCATGAAATGTGAGAACATTGAGGAACTTAGGGAGTGCAGGATTGGTGTGACACCGGACTGTATGCTGTATCACAGCTATCGTCTGCAGCATATTAATCCGGAAAATTATACGAGATGTGCTTATATCGGAGAGATTAGTCTCCGTCAGAGGATCCGGCAGCTTCAGAAGCACTGTGATGAGCTTCAGGAGAAGAGGCTTCCACTTGCAGCACTTGTGGAAGAGGCAAAGAAACTTCTGGAACTGGAAGCAATGCCACTTCTGACAGAGGAATATATCAGCCAGATCCTGGATGCAAAGGCGATAAAGGGAAAAGAAACCCGTAAGAAAGATTTACTTGAAAAGCTACAGAAACTGCGTGCAGAATCAGTCGATACTCTGGAAGCACAGATGAAAGAAGTGCAGGAAAGACGGGATGCAAAGCAGAAAGAGATCACGAAGACAGAGAAAGAAATCTGGAAAAACGGGGAAGAAATCGAAAAATTCAGAAACAGTATTACAGAGTCGGAATTTGCACTTTCTGGAATCCAGAAAGAATTTCAGGAAAACGAAAGGTTTGAAAAGCAGTTTGAAGAGTATCTGGAAGCACAGAAAAGCAGAAACTATATTTATTTAAAAGAGGCAAGTGCAAGGCAGCTGCAGCAGCTTGGAAAGAAAAAAGAAGAGATCTATCAGGAGTTGGTGGCAGCCCGCAGTGCTTATACCAAAAAATATACGCAGCGTAATTTTTCAGTGGTAGAAGAAGATAATAAGGTTTATCAGGAGCTTCTGGAAAGCCTGTCGTGTGATAATCTGGAAACTTACCGGCAGGCAGCGAATGAACAGGCAAAGGCAGCGGTCGAGCACTTCAAGGATGACTTTGTTTTCAAGATCCGCAGTGCGATCCGCGAGGCCTACCAGAGAAGAGATGAGCTGAACCGGATCATCAGCCGGCTGGATTTCGGAAAAGATAAGTACCAGTTTGTGATCACGAAGAATAAGGGTGCAGACGGAAAGTACTATAAGATGTTTATGGATGATACCCTGCAGATCAATCCGGCACAGCTTTCTGGTTCTATTGAGAACCAGATGAATCTGTTCACGATGGAGCATGAAGAAAACTACGGTGATATGATGAATGAACTGATCGGCATATTTATCCCACCGGAAAATGCTACCCATGAGGAACTGGAAGAGGCAAAGAAAAATATGGACAAGTACGCGGATTACCGTACTTATCTTTCGTTTGATATGCAGCAAATCGTCCAGGGTGAGGAAGATATGAAAATCGGTCTTGGCAAGATGATCCGCAAGAATTCCGGAGGAGAAGGACAAAATCCTCTTTATGTTGCACTTCTTGCAAGCTTTGCACAGATTTACAGGATCAATCTTTCCCCGAAAATCCACAGGAATCCGACACTCAGACTGGTCGTTCTGGATGAGGCATTTTCAAAAATGGATGCCGAGAAGGTGGCAAGCTGTATTGCGCTGATCCGTGGGCTTGGTTTCCAGGCGATCATCAGTGCCACAAATGATAAGATCCAGAATTATCTGGAAAATGTTGATAAAACCTTTGTATATGCCAACCCGAATAAACGGCATATATCAATTCAGGAATTTGAAAAAACCGAGTTCGCACAGCTTGCGGATGAGGAAGAACAGGGGTGATAGAAAATGTATCTGGTAGACAGGATTATAGAAAGATGTGAGAACAGCAGCCGAGACTGGCGGGAAGGAGTGACTGGAGGGAGGACTCTTCGGATCACACAGGAGGATTATGATGCCTGTGGGAAAGAAGAGCTGATCGAAGAGGTGCAGCGTCTGGAAAGAGCAGGACTTCTGACTGTGAAAAAATGGGTTGTCCCAGACAGTGATGTAGAGCTTGTGGCATATCAGGTAGAGCATCTTCCGGATTTTTACCGTCTTGCAGACAGCGAAAGTGGAGAAGAATACTGGCCGAAGCAGGCGAAGGTAAATTATTATATACGTATGATTGACCAGGAGCTTTCGGAAGGCTTTCAGAAAGAATGGATCGAGAATTATCTGGAAAAGCTGAAAGAGCGGATCGCAGAAGGTGATCTGCCGAAAAATATAGAGAAGCTGGAAAAATATCTGGACTGTTACCGGGGACTGGACTCTCTGGAAGAACCGATGATGAAGCGGATTTTCAGTAAACGCTATCTGAAGGACAGCAAGATCTTCGAGCGGGAGATGGAACGAAATGTGGTGACGGCTGCAAGGAGATATTGCCCGGAGATTACGGCAGATATGGATATCCAGACGGTTCTGGAGCAGCTGCTGATTGAAGAAAATTCCCAGGAACTGGCAGTTAAAGGACCGCTTAAACTGAAGATTTGGAAAGGATCAGAAGCAAAAAGAGTGGATCTTTCCGATTTTACATATGGAGTTGTGCTGAACAGCCAGACAGTCAAGCATGCAATGGTTGAGGTAGAGCAGCCGGCACTGAAAAAAATCGTGACGATCGAGAATAAGACGAATTACCTTGCGATGGAATATGATCCGGAGATCCTTTATATCTACAGTCATGGATATTTTTCACCACTTGAAAGAGAATTTCTGAAGAAGCTGCAGAGAGTGATTGAAGGGAAAGACGTGGAAGTATTCCACAGCGGAGATATGGATTACGGTGGAATCCGGATTTTTGAATATATCCAGAAGCATATTTTCCCTGGAATAAAGCCATTGCAGATGGATGTGGAGACCTACGAGAAATACGAAGAATATGCGAAAACAATCTCGAAAGAGACGATGGAAAAGCTGGAAAAGGTAAATGTTCCACTTTTGGAGGAGTTAAAAGAAAAGCTTCTTGAAACTGGAAAGGGAATTGAACAGGAAAGCTTCCTGATTGAAGAATAGAGTGCAGTGCATAAGGGAAAAGTGCGGCAGTGAAAAGAAAAAGACCAGAATGCCCTGGTAGTGGGGTGGGTTCTGGTCTTTTTGTGTATACGATGAGCCAAGTGCAGATTTGTGCTTGCACAAGGATCTGCATTTGACGAATGTACATCATCGAGCTGTTAAGCGAGATGATGTACAAAGTATAAGAATCGAGTAGGAGTCAGCCTACTCGATTGTAGTGCGATGATCCATGTGCAGAAGGGTGTCTATACTGTCAATAAAAAAATGACAGAATTAAAATCCTTCTACAAACTGGTCAAGTACATGTGGAAGAAGTTTGTCACTGTATGCGGTGAGAGAATACTTGCCTTTGCACAATGCCCAGTCATAAAGAACAGCACGTTCATACATTGCATAAATCTTCAGAAGTTCATCGGCAGTACTGGTGCCGTTGAATTCTCCATTTTTCAGTGCAGTGCTGATTGTCTCAGTGAGCCACACGAAATAGTAACGATCGTTTTCAAGAAGGGAGCGCTTATCCTTGGTGATCAGCTGGGACGAGTAGAGGGAGGCTAAAAGCCCGACATCGACACTGGTTTCAATCATATGAAATAGTTCATGGTTAAAAAATAACAGCTTGTCATAAGCAGAAAGATCCGGATCTACGATTCCTGCAAGCTCTTCATACTTTTCGTCAAACAGATAAGAAAGTGTGTTGAGAAGAGCTTCTTTTCCCTTAAAATAGTGGTAAAAGGTTCCTTTTGAGGTCTTAGAAGCCGAGATGATCTCATCAACAGTGGTCTGTTCATAACCATGCTTGTAGAATAGATTCCACGCGGCTTTTATGATACGGCTTTTGGTGGAACTTCTTTTCTTTGGCATGAAAATTCCCCTCCTTTGAAAATAGTAATCTTTTTTTATTATAGCAGAATGGATATGAAATAACAAGAAAGTAATTTGTTTACAAAAAAAGAAGACAAAGCCATATACATAGCTCTGTCTTCTGAAAGATTTTGACTTAACGACCTACTTTGAAGCCATATTTTAACGGATCATCTGGATCGATCACATAAGTAGCTTCCCCTGTCAGATAAGCACTTCCAGTAATCTGCGGAATAACGGCATCATAGTCGGCAACCTTTGTAGTATCTAAGATTACGCCTTTGAACTGAGAGCCGATAAAGCTTTCATATACGAAAGGCTGTCCAACTTTGATTTCACCTTTTTTGTAAAGGGTGGCGAGCTTTGCGCTGGTTCCGGTTCCGCAAGGAGAACGGTCAGCCATATGATCTCCGAAGATAACGACATTACGTTTGTCACATCCAGGAGTATCGGTAGAGCAGTAAAGCTCTGCAAGGTCGACAGTTGTGATATCAAGTTCCGGATGCTGGATCTCTACTTCGGCATTGACCTTTTCAATCAGCTTCATACCGAAATCGGTAAGCTGTGGGATTGACTGTGGATCTACGTGCCATCCGAACTGTTCGATATCAACAAGTGCGAAGAAGCTTCCGCCGAAAGAAATATCATAGTGAACTTCTCTGCCATCAACTTCTGTGGTGAGGTTTTCTTTGTAAAGGAAAGCCGGTACATTAGTAAGTGTTACATTAAGTACCTTTCCATTTTTGACTTCTGCTTTGGTACGGATAATTCCTGCAGGAGCATCCAGAACAACTTCTGTATAAGGTTCTACGGCAGGAACAAGTCCTGTTTCGATGATTGCTGTAACCGAACCGATTGTTCCGTGGCCGCACATATTCAGATATTCTCCAGTGTCCATGAAGATCACACCAAAATCAGCTTCCGGGTGGATCGGATCTGTCAGAAGAGCACCAAACATATCATGATGTCCACGTGGCTCAAACATCAGAGCCTGACGGTATTTGTCGTAATGCTTTGCAAGAAAGTTTTTACGTTCGATCATTGTATCCCCTTCAAGCTTCGGGAAACCTGATGTAATGATTCTTGTAAATTCCCCAACTGTATGTGTGTCGATCGCATGGAAAGATGCCTCAAATGCGTCAAGATTCAGTTTTGGATTGATTTCCATTTTTAATATTCCTCCTTAGTTGAAAGACCAGACCAGAGTCTAGTATGCAGTTCAGTTTTCTTTAAAAATATTATGTACGAAAACACTTGAAAAGTCAATGGTAATTTGCTATAATGAATAAGCTTGATTGGAATAATCAATATATGGGGGTAGATGGATAACTGGTGTGTCTCCTGGTCTTCAAAACCAGTGTGGGGCGTTAGGAGCGTCCTGGGTGGGTTCGATTCCCACATGCCCTCGCCAAAAAGAGAGGTTTTTGGGCGAAAAGCCTTAAAAGATAAAGAGAAAAGCTGCTGTATTGTTTTTGGGGAAACAGTACGGTGGCTTTTCTTTTTTGACGTAAATCCTCTTGGACAGAATACTTATAGATAATACGGATAAGTAAAATGAGAAAAAATAGACAATCTGTAAAAATCAGACAGAACCGATGAAAAAAATAAATAGATTATATATAAAAAAGATATTGAATTTTCAAGTAAAATCATATAGACTATAGTACAGATCAATCACTAGACTAGATTCTAGTATTGAGTCCAACATGAAAAGTGAAAATCTATAAATGCTATTGAAAAAAATATATCTATTTGTTAAACTATAGTCAAATACGCGTAGGACAAGATAAGATATAGATTTCGACGTAGAGGAGAAAGGAAGAGAAGAGACATGGCAAACTTACAGATTTTGCTGCGTCAGCATGTAGGAGCTCCTTGTGCACCGGTTGTAAAAGCCGGAGACAGAGTAGAAAAAGGGACTCTGATTGCAACACCGACAGGCCTTGGAGCTAATATTTTTTCAAGTGCATATGGTGTGGTAGAAGACGTACTGGAAGACCGTATCATCATCAAGCCGGATGAAGAACAGAAGGATGAATATGTAAAGATTCCGGAAGGCAGCAAGCTTGATATGGTAAAAGCGGCAGGTGTTGTCGGAATGGGTGGCGCCGGATTCCCGACAGGTGTAAAACTCGGAACAGATCTGCAGGGAGGATATATCCTTGTAAATGCAGCGGAGTGTGAGCCTGGACTTCGTCATAACATTCAGCAGCTGGAAGATGACTGTGCGAAAGTTATCCGCGGAGTAAAACACTGCATGGAGATTTCCAATGCATCAAAAGCTATTTTTGCAATTAAGAAGAAAAATGAAAAAGCAGTAAAGGCACTGCGCGAGGCATTAAAAGATGAAGAGGCGATCACGATCCACTTACTTCCGGATATTTATCCGATGGGAGAAGAACGTGCGGTTGTAAGAGAATGTCTTGGAATCGAACTGAATACAACACAGCTTCCGTCAGCAGCGAATGCAATTGTATGTAATGTAGAAACTCTTGCAAGAGTTGCGGAAGCAATAGAAGAGAGAAAGCCATGCTTTTCTAAGAACCTTACTGTTATCGGTAAGATCAATGGCGGTAATGAGCCACATGTATTTATGGATGTACCGGTCGGCACAAGCGTTGGGGAAATGATCGAACGTGCCGGCGGTATTGATGGTGTATATGGGGAAATCATCATGGGTGGTCCATTTACCGGACATGCTACTACAGAGGATGCACCGATCACAAAGACAACTGGTGGAATCATTGTTACAATTGATTTCCCGGATCTTCATGGTGCAAGTGTAGGTCTTTTGGTATGTGCCTGCGGTGGTAGCGAAGAACGTATGAGAGATATTTGTCAGAAGATGAATGGTGTAGTGAAATCAGTAGCCAGATGTAAACAGGCAATTGAAAACAAACCGGGAGCTCCGCTTAAATGCGAAAGGCCTGGAAACTGTCCTGGACAGGCTAAGAATAATATCCAGTTCAAGAAGGATGGATGCGAGTACATTATTATTGGTAACTGCTCAGACTGTTCAAATACAGTAATGGGATCAGCACCGAAGATGGGACTTAAGGTATTCCACCAGACAGACCATGTAATGCGTACAATCGGACATCCACTTTACAGATATCTGCGTGTTTCAAAACAGGTAGAACAGTTACCGGAAGGTAAATAGATAAGTTGATACCTCACTTCGGTGAGTGTATAAATAGTTAATTGAGTTATTGTTAAATTAACAAGGAGGAAATTATTATGTCAATTACAGCGGAAACCGCAAAAGAACATGCAAAAGATCCTGCAGTATTATGCTGTAGAGCAGAAGGCGGCATTACAATCCAGGCTGCAAACCTTGAAGATCCGGCTATCTTTGATGATCTGGTAGATTCAGGACTTCTGAAACTTGATGGAACACTTACAATCGAACAGGTACTTGGAGCAAAGCTTGTTAAGACCTGCGATTCTCTTACACCACTTACAGCTGATCTTGTTGAAGGCGCAAAAGCACCTGCAGCAGAGGAAGCACCGGCTGAAGAAGCAAAAGAAGAAGTGAAAGAAGAAACACCAGCAGTTACTGCAAATCCTACAGCAAGTGTACAGAAAGTTGGCGGCGTGTTAAAAATCCACATTGGAGAAGGCAAAGATATCGATATCGAAATGCCGATGGGTTTTAATAACGGTGTTGCAGTAGCGGAAGTACCGGCAGAGGTAGAATTACCGGCAGGCGTGGTTTCAGGCGCAACACCGACAAAAGAGCTGGAACCGAAAGTCGTAAGAAGCGTTACCAGAAAGCATTATAAAATTACAGAAGTAAAGCGTGGACCGGAGACAAAAATCGAAGGAACAACTCTTTACATCCGAGAAGGAATTGAAGAAGAAGCAGTTGCTTCACAGGAACTGGTTCATCAGTTAAAGATTGATATCATTACACCGGATCAGTACCATACTTATTCTAATACAATCATGGACGTACAGCCGATCGCTACAAAAGAGGGCGAAGACGAAATCGGTACAGGTACAACAAGAGTACTTGATGGCGTTATCATGATGGTTACCGGAACAGACGACAATGGTGTTCAGATTGGTGAATTCGGTTCTTCCGAAGGATACCTGGATGAAAATATCATGTGGGGACGTCCGGGAGCTCCTGATAAAGGTGAAATCTTCATCAAGACAGAAGTTATCATCAAAGAAGGAACTAACATGGAAAGACCTGGCCCGCTTGCTGCACATTCTGCAACAGACGTGATCACACAGGAAATCCGTGAAGCTCTGAAGAAAGTAGAAGACGAAAGCCTTGTAGTAGATACAGAGACATTCAATCAGGTAAGAAGACCTGGTAAGAAGAAAGTCGTTATCGTAAAAGAAATCATGGGACAGGGTGCTATGCATGACAACCTGATTCTTCCTATGGAACCAGTCGGAGTACTTGGTGCAAGACCAAACGTTGACCTTGGAAACGTACCGATCATGGCATCTCCACTGGAAGTACTTGACGGATGTATCCATGCACTTACCTGTATCGGACCTGCATCAAAAGAAATGTCAAGACATTACTGGAGAGAACCACTGGTTCTTGAAACTCTCCATGATGAAGAAGTTGACCTTTGCGGTGTTATCTTTGTAGGTAGCCCACAGATCAATACAGAGAAATTCTATGTATCAAAACGTGTTGGTATGATGGTAGAAGCTCTTGATGTTGATGGCGCATTTGTTACAACAGAAGGATTTGGTAACAACCACATCGATTTCGCAAGCCATATCGAACAGATCGGTATGAGAGGAATTCCGGTTGTTGGACTTTCATTCTGCGCAGTACAGGGGGCACTTGTAGTTGGAAACAAATACATGCAGTACATGGTAGATAACAACAAATCTGAATCAGGAATCGAGAACGAAGTTCTTGCCTGCAACACACTTTGCCAGGAAGAAGCAATCCGTGCACTTGCTATGCTGAAAGCTGGAATGGCTGGAGAAGAAGTGAAGAAGGCAGAAAGAAAATGGAATCCGAATGTAAAAGCAAATAACATCGAACTGATTTCAAAGACTATGGACAGAACAATTGAATTGGTTAAGAACGAGCAGTCACTGCCGATGAGCCAGAAGAGAAAAGAAAAATACGATTAAGGTGAATGACTATGAAATATGGCGATAAGATCATCTATATGGAAGGCGTAATCGTAGAGATCCATGATGGATGTGTTGGAATCGATTTGAAGGGACGATTAGGTTATCTGAAAATCCCGATGAGAATGCTGATTACGGATTATCCATTAGTGGTAGGACAGGAAGTTGGATGGAATATGAGTTTTGTCGAACAGCTTGGACCGGACGCCAATGAAAAATATGTTAGTAACCTGCAGACGTATCAGAGACGTCAGGAAGAAATGAAGTCTCATAAGAAGAATGATGAAGTGTAATTATATCAGGAGGAAATAGACATGAGTTTGACCGTTGTTAAAGGACTTCAGTCAGAAATCTTTGTTCCGGTAACTCCGCCGCCAGTATGGGCTCCGGTGAAAAAAGAACTGAAGGATATGACAATTGCCCTCGCCACAGCAGCAGGTGTGCACCACAAGGATCAGAAGAGATTCAACCTTGCCGGTGACTTTACCTGGAGAAAAATAACAGATAAAATGCCGTCAGATGAATTAATGGTATCTCACGGTGGATATGACAACAGTGATGTAAACAAAGACATCAACTGTATGTTCCCGATTGACCGTATCCATGAGCTTGCTAAAGAAGGATTTATCAAAGCATGTGCACCGGTACATGCCGGATTCATGGGTGGTGGCGGAAACCAGGAAAAATTCAAACATGAAACTGGTCCTGCCATTGCAAAGATGTTTGTAGAGGAAGGCGTAGACGCAGTTATCCTCACCGCTGGTTGAGGTACCTGCCACCGCTCTGCAGTTCTGGTGCAGAGAGCGATTGAAGCCGCAGGAATTCCTACAATTATTATTGCTGCGCTTCCGCCGGTTGTTCGTCAGACCGGTACCCCACGTGCGGTTGCTCCGCGTGTTCCTATGGGAGCTAACGCTGGTGAACCACACAACGTTGAGATGCAGACAGGCATCGTAAAAGCAACTCTGGAACAGCTCGTGAAGCTGGATACTCCAGGAAAAGTTGTTCCGCTGCCGTTTGAATATGTAGCGAAAGTATAATCAAATAGTAAAAAGGGGACATCCCCGGCAGGATTGGGGCGAAAGCTCTGATTTGCCGGAGATGTCCTTTTTATTTAACAGGATATTTTGATAAAATTTCCTGTTAGATAAAAGGTGCTACGTGCCTCAAATGTGCCAGGGCGCATTTGGGTTCAATTTAGAATTGAGGATGATTATATGGAGAAAGAAATAGATCTGCGCCGGCTTGTGATCAAAGCTTTCCATATTACTGAGGTGGAAGAAGGCGGAGGAAATAAAGTGACAGCATCTGGAAAGATGACGATCGAGAAGAAAATACTGGATGAAATTTTACTGAAATATCCACAGCTTTCCAAATTAGATGTACAGATTATAAGACCGGGAGAACATGACTGTTATACCAATACGATGATGGATATCATTCCGATATCGACCAAAGTACTTGGAAAGATTGGGGACGGAATTACGCATACGCTCACCGGCGTTTATGTAATCCTTACCGGTGTAGATGAAAACGGAAAACAGGCACACGAATTTGGGTCCAGTGAAGGCAATCTGAAAGAGAAGCTGTATCTGAACCGTGCGGGTACTCCGGGGGATGATGATTATATTGTGTCATTTGATGTTGTTCTGAAACCTGGAATGGGACAGGAAAGAGAAGGTGTACTTGCAGCCCACCATGCCTGTGACGAGTTTATCCAGATTTTCCGAGAACAGATGAAGAAGTTCAGGGGCGATCTCTGCACAGAGAGACATGAGTACCATGATGTGGTTCGCCCAGGAAAAAAACGTGTTTTGATCGTAAAACAGGTTGCCGGACAGGGTGCGATGTACGATACTTCGTTATTTGCAAAAGAGCCTTCGGGAACTGAAAACGGTCGCTCGATCATTGATATGGGAAATATGCCGGTGATCGTTACACCAAACGAATATCGTGACGGAATTATCCGTTCTATGCAATAGGAGGTGCGATTATGGGAATTGGACCATCGACAAAGGAAACATCACTGCACCATTTCCGGGATCCTCTTCTTGATGTGGTATCATCGGATGAAGATCTGGATCTGATGGGAATCATAATTGTTGGAACGCCGGATGATAATACAGATAAATTGCTTGTTGGAACCCGTGCGGCAGTATGGGCGGAAGCTATGCGGGCAGACGGAGTTATCCTGTCGTCCGATGGATGGGGAAACAGTGATGTAGATTTCGCAAATACGGCTGAACAGATGGAAATCAGAGGAATTCCGGTAACTGGGCTGAAATTCAGTGGTACAGTTGGCCAGTTTGTGGTAGAAAATGAACATCTGGGAGAAATTCTGGATATCAATAAAAGTGAAGAGGGCATTGAGACAGATGTACTCGGAGAAAATAATGTGACGGAGCTGGATGCGAAAAAGGTTACTGCAATGCTGAAGCTGAAAATGCGGAAAAATGAGAAGTGTTAAGGTTTTGAAATTTGAAGAAAACTGTCAAAAGTAAAGCTGGCAGGGAAAGAAGATATAGAAAAGTCCTGTTAAGAATCCGGATTTGATATTCGGATTCTGACAGGACTTTTGCTGTTTAATTTTCTGCGGTATCTTCGATAATATGGTTACGGATGATCGCGCGGATACTTTCGTTAAGATATGGCTTCAATTCTTCAAACGACATCGGATCGTTGTCCAGGATCGTGCTGTATGAAGTAGAACTTGCAAGTTCTATGATCAGAAACAGCATAGTTTCCGGCGCACGAAGTTTGATTGTCGGATGATCCAGAAGGATATTACTAAAATATGCAAGAATTTCACCCTCATCATCCTGCGTATTATTGGTGATAGCCTGTCTGAAAATGCCCCAGCTGAGATTCTTAGAGATAAATCTCAGAATCAGTTTATTTTTCTGCATGGCATTTAAAACGTAATCTACAATAAAAATAATCTTATCTTCGAATTCGGGGATGTCAGCTGTCTCCAGAGCTTTGTGTGCTCTCTGGAAAAGTCGGCTGGCTGTCCGTGCGATCAGCCGGTCGCGTATCTCGTATTTGTCTGCAAAATATAAATAGAATGTTCCCTTCGCAACTCCGGCCTTTTTTGCTATATCGCTGATTGATGTTTTCTCAATTCCCTGATTCAGAAATAAATCGTATGCGCTTTGAAAGAGAGCATCCATTTTCTGATGCTTGTTTTCATCTACTTTTCCCATGATTCATTCCTCTTTTCCTTTGAATTATCTTTATTATAAAATCAAAATGACTCAGCGTCAACTTTTTTGTAGAAAAATATTGACTTGTGGTCATTTTTGAGTTATAGTAAGTGCGAGCTAGAAAATGACCAGTAGTCAAAAAGAAGAAAGCATACCGACAGGAAAGTCAGTAGAGGCTTACAGGAGGTTTTTAAACATGAAGAACAGGGAATACAGAGTATTAGTTACACTTGCACTTATGGCATCACTTGTAGTTGGAAATATTGCAGGAACATCTGTAAATGTGCAGGCGGCAGATAATAAAGATAAAAGTACAGAGACAAAGAAAACAAGCGAAACAAAAACAAGCAGCAGCGCAACACCTGCAAAAGATGAGACTGTATATGTAAAAGTAGATGACGCGGGAAACCAGAAAGATGTTACGGTATCGGATCAGCTGAAAAATATTTCGAGTCTTGGAACCATTGATGATGTATCAGATTTGAAAGACATCAAGAATGTAAAAGGTGATGAAACCTTTTCTGAAAATAACGGTAAACTGGTATGGCAGGGAGATAAGAAAGATATCTGCTATCAGGGAACAACCACAAAGAAGATTCCTGTAGGAATGAAGGTTACTTATGAACTTGACGGAAAGAAAGTCAGCGCAGATGATCTGGAAGGAAAGAGTGGGCACTTAAAGATTCATTATGAATATCAGAATACAAGTGCTGACAGTGGAAAATACACACCATTTTTAATGGCGACCGGACTTCTGATGGATGGCGAGAAATTCTCAAATGTAACTGTTGACAATGGGAAAGTAATCTCAGATGGTGACAGAGATATCGTGATCGGAATGGGACTTCCACAGTTGAAAGAACAGCTTACATCAGTTAGTAGCAAGGTGGATGATCTGGATATCCCGGATTCCTTTACAGTAGAAGCAGATGTGACAGATTACGAAAAAGTAGAAGCCGTTACAGTTGCAACAAACGAAGTGTTCAATGAAGTAGGTACCGATAAATTTGACAGCCTGGATGAACTGAAGGATTCTATGACAGAACTTCAAGATGCATCGAACAAACTTGTCAGCGGCTCCGGAGAACTGAAAGACGGACTGGATACACTGCTTTCTTCATCAGGAACACTGGTAAGCGGAATTGATCAGCTGGCAAGTGGCGGAAATACATTGGCTAGCGGAACTGGTAGTCTGGTGAGCGGAGCGAATACGCTGAATGCTGGATTACAGACAGCATCATCAAAGGTAAGCGGAACACTCCTTCCGGGGGTAAAAGCATTGGACCTTGGGGTGTCTCAGATGCAGAGTAAACTTGCGGCAAAAGACGCACTGCCGAAGCTTACGACAGGGGTTGCAACATTAGATGCTGCATTGAATACAGGGAATGCAGCGAAAGGTCAGCCTAGTCTGGTTGCAGCGGCAAAGAGTGTAAATGATGGAGTGCAGGCAGCGGCAACAGGCGCAAGTGGATTAAAAGTAGGTGTTGACTACATTGGAACAAGTGTAAGCAGTCTGAATGATGTGGTTAGTGGAGTTGCAAGTAAAACCGGTGGATTAGTGCAGGCAGCTAATGCAGCATATAGTACTTTGGGAAATGTAGCAAAAGAAAGTGAACAAGAAGTTGAGATAAGTAGTGAAAAAGTGGATGTAACGAATGTTACAGGAACAGCCACGGGAATGGCTACAGGAACAGCTACAGGAAACGCTGAGATTTCTTATGAGGGGGCAGAAAAGAATGCAGATGCGATAAATAGTCTGGAAACTGCTTTGGGAAGTGTTGATCCAGGTTCAGATGCAGCAAAGGCTATAAATGCGGCAATTGCTTCTCTTAAAGAAAAACAGACGGTTTCGGGAAAGGTAACTATAAATGAAGCAACTATGGAAAATGCGAAAATTGATAATGCAACGATGGCGTCTGGAAAAGCAACTGTAAATACAACGGTGAAAGTGGTAAATCCGGATGTAAAAGCAACATTGGCTTACCTTAAAGATATTAAAGATGGTGTAACAGATATTGACGATGCGTTTAATAAGAATGATATTGCGCATGGTGGATATAACTTGGTTGGTAACATGGATGCCTTGAATACAGCGGTTAATAAAGGAACCGATGAGCAACATCCATCCGTAGTTGCGACTGCGGGAGCTGTAAATGCCGGTTTGCAAAAATTGGTAGCAGGCACACCGGCACTTGTCGATGGAATCAATCGGGTTGCAGCTGGAGCAACTGAATTAAATGAAGGTGTAAACGGAAAAGATGGACTTGTAAATCAGGTGAACAGTGGGGTACTTCAGCTTAAGAGTGGTACAGCACAGCTGTTAGCCGGAGTTGATGGAACGAATGGTCTTGCATCTGGACTTGGTCAGCTCGCAGCAGGATCAAGCCAGCTGGCAAGCGGCGCATCCCAGCTCAACAGCGGAGCCGGAACCCTTTCAACAGGTCTGAACACTCTTCAGAGCAGTACGGGCGCACTGGTATCCGGTGTAGAACAGCTTGATTCCGGAGCGGCTGAACTGAACAGTGGTATGATCCAGTTCAACGAAGAAGGAATTGAAAAACTGGTAAGCGTATTTGACGGGGACATCGATGCACTTCTGGATAAGGCAAACGAACTTCTGGATGCATCCAAAGAATATAAGAACTTCTCTGGAATTGCAGATGGAATGGATGGAAGCGTAAAATTCATTTTCGTGAATGATAAATAATGGATGAATAATGGATAGAACATGGGAGACAGGTTTTGAATCTGTCTCCTTTTCGTATTAAGAGTGCAGGACATTAGATTTGTTGACTCATTTTTAAGTTTTATAATTTTGAATCAAGTATTTAAGGCTGAATTATTTTCTGGTTTTTATGCGTGTTCCGCAATCATTTCTTGAAAATATAAGATATGTATAAGAAAATATGAATGAAAAAAATGCCGGGAAGTCAAAGAAGCTTTCCCGGCATAAATATCTGTATTTATTTAACAAAAAATCTAATACCGCAACTGTATCCCCTGCTCCTCAATCCAGTCTTCGAGTTCATCCTGGGAATCAGCGGCCCATTCGGAGTTGGAGCCTGCTTTGAATTCATCTTTCAGATCTTCCTGCACCAGCTCTTTTGAAAATACGGGTTTTTCGTCTGTACGGGGATCTTTCGGGTTATCTATCGGTCTTGAACTACTCATATTTTCACGTCTCCTTTACATTTGGATAGAAAAAACATGACCCCTCGAGGTCATGTCTTTTCTTTTTGGTATGTCATTGAGAGGTTTTTCCTCGTTGCATTGCAGTTTGCCTTATATACAAAGCTGGGGAATGCTCCTACAAAGAGGATGTATATATAAATTGGAGTTTTATCATTGCAAGATCATTCTTGGGGGAAACGACCGGCAACAATATAACTGCAATAACAACCAATGTTGTAGCTTAATCAAGTTTTTATTAAAAAGCGGTATCCTTGTGTTGGAAACCGCCCTTGGTTTAGCTCTCTGATTAAGTTGGTTACACTATATCACTTTATCACGGTAGTGTCAACAAGAAAATGGTAAATTTATGAATAAATTATGCACTAAAATCTGTACAAAGCGGTCAAGTGTATGTCTACTGTAGATTAGCGGTACTGGATCAGCTCCTGGACAGATTTACGTGCTGGTGCGGTCGGTTGGATGGCTGGATGACCGATCGCAATCAGGGCAGATACATTCAGAGTATCGTCAAGACCAAGTAGTTCTTTTACCTTTACCTCATCGAAAATACCCATGACAACCGAACCGATTCCGCATTCATAAGCAGCGAGCTGGAAGGTCTGCGCAGCGATACCGGCATCAAACATTTCCCATTTATCCTTTTTTGAGGTGGAATAAGCTCCGTCCTTTTCGTAACCGCTTTTCCCCGGAACGGAAGCGAGAACAACCAGTACCGGTGCACCAAGAATGATGCCTGTATTCCATTCAAATCCCATAACAGCTTCTCTGGCAATCCTGTCTTTGAGAGCTGTTTCTTCTATTATAATATATCTTGCTGTCTGCGTATTCTTCCAGGATGGAGCGTAGGCACTTGCTTCTACGATTTTCTCGATCACTTCATGTGAGACAGGCTCCTCTGTAAATTTGCGGATCGTTCTTCTTGTTTTGATTGCATCTAATGTCTGCATAATATGCGTCCTCCTTCTACTACAATATATTTATGGTTAATATCCCTTACAGCCAGTAAGGAATTATCCAT
>OLSG01000782.1_pt1 | contig 37520 bp, 32 predicted proteins | sample 1673041 | NCBI WGS metagenome assembly OLSG01 (sample SAMEA3136749, study PRJEB25190) | human gut metagenome | reverse complement strand
TCCTGGTGCTGGACAACGGCCAGATCAACGGCCTGGGCACCCACGAGGAGCTGCTGAAGACCAATACCATCTATCAGGAAGTCTACAACAGCCAGACCCAGGGCAGCGGCGACTTCGACAAACAGGGAGGTGAGCAGTAATGGCACAGGTGAAAGAAGTTCGCGGCCCCGGCCCGCGCGGCGCAGGCCAGCCCCGGCCCAAGGTCGAAAATCCGGGTCTGCTGCTCAAGCGGATCATGGACGAAGTGTTCCAGCACTATCTGCCCCACTGCATCTTCGTTCTGGTGTGCATCGTGGTCAGCGCGCTGGCCAATGTGCAGGCCAGCCTCTTCCTCAAGACCCTCATTGATGATTACATCGTGCCCATGACCCAGCAGGCCACCCCCGATTTCGGCCCGCTGGCCGCAGCACTGGGCCGCATCGGCTGCGTTTACGCCGTCGGCGTTCTGGCTGCGTGGCTCAATTCCCGCATCATGGTCAACGTGACCCAGGGCACCCTGCGCAACCTGCGCACCAAGCTCTTCACCCACATGGAGAGCCTGCCCATCCGGTATTTTGACCAGCACCCCCACGGCGACATCATGTCCGTGTACACCAACGACGTCGATACCCTGCGCCAGATGCTCAGCCAGAGCATCCCGCAGCTGACGTCCAGCGCCATCACCATCGTTTCCGTCCTCACCAGCATGGTGCTGATGAGCTGGCAGCTCACGATCGTGACCCTGTGCATGGTGGCCCTGATGCTCTTCTGCACCAAGAAGATCACCTCCATGAGCGGCAAATATTTCATCGCCCAGCAGAAAGACCTGGGCAAGGTGAACGGCTACATTGAAGAGATGATGGAGGGCCAGAAGGTCGTCAAGGTCTTCACCCACGAGCAGAAGACGCTGGACGGCTTCCGTGCGCTGAACGACAAGCTGAAGGACAGTGCCAAGCAGGCCAACGGCTACGCCAACATCATCATGCCCGTCACGGCGCAGCTGGGCAACATCAGCTACGCGGTCTGCGCTCTGGTGGGCGCTGCCATGGCCGTCGGCAATGTCGGCGGCATGACGCTGGGCACCGTCATGGCCTTCCTCTCCCTGAACAAGAGCTTCAACATGCCCATCAGCCAGGTGTCCATGCAGGCCAACAGCATCATCATGGCTCTGGCCGGTGCCGAGCGCATCTTCAAGATGATGGACGAGACCAGCGAGACCGATGAGGGCTACGTCACCCTCGTCAACGCCAAATACGATGCGAACGACCAGCTGGTCGAGACCACCGACCGCACCGGCCTCTGGGCCTGGAAGCACCCCCACCACGACGGCACCACCACCTACCACAAGCTGGCAGGTGACATCACCTTCACCGATGTCGATTTCGGCTATGTGCCGGAGAAGACCGTCCTCCACGACATCAACCTCTATGGCCGCCCCGGCCAGAAGATCGCCTTCGTCGGCTCCACCGGTGCCGGCAAGACGACCATCACCAACCTCATCAACCGCTTCTACGACATCTCGGATGGCAAGATCCGCTACGACGGCATCAACATCTCCAAGATCAAAAAGGACGACCTCCGCCGCTCTCTCGGCATCGTGCTGCAGGACACCCACCTGTTCACCGGCACGGTCATGGAGAACATCCGCTACGGCCGTCTGGAAGCCAGCGATGAAGAGTGCATCGCCGCCGCCCGTCTGGCCAACGCCGACGGCTTCATCAAGCGCCTGCCCGATGGCTACAACACCATGCTGACCAACGACGGCGCCAACCTCTCGCAGGGCCAGCGTCAGCTGCTGGCCATCGCCCGCGCGGCGGTCGCAGACCCGCCGGTGCTGATCCTGGATGAGGCCACCTCCTCCATCGACACCCGCACCGAGGCACTGGTCCAGCGCGGCATGGACGGCCTGATGTATGGCCGCACCTCCTTCGTCATCGCTCACCGCCTGTCCACCGTCCGCAATGCAGACTGCATCGTGGTCCTGGAGCAGGGCCGCATCATCGAGCGCGGCAGCCACGACGAGCTGATCGCCAAGAAGGGCAAGTATTACCAGCTCTACACCGGCAACCTGGCCGAGAACTGAGCATAAAAAATACGGAGCATCGCTGCAGCGATGCTCCGTATTTTTTTATGTCTGCTTATTCCAGCCCGATCTGCTGGGCGTATTCTTCCAGCAGTTCCCGCTCCAGGAACGGGGTCTTGACGCCCATCCGGTCGCGGTAAGTCTCGTGGCCCTTGCCGATGACGGCGATCAGGTCGCCCTCCTGGGCGTGGTCTACGGCGTAATGCAGTGCATCCAGCCGGTCGGGGATCTCCACGAATTTTGCGTCCGGGTTGCCCTTGTTCATGCCCACCCGGATATCAGCGAGGATGTCCTCGACCTTTTCGAAGCGGTTGTTGTCCTCGGTGAGGATGGAGAAATCGGCCATTTTGGCGCAGGTCTCGCCCATGCCGTAGCGGCGCAGCTTGGAGCGGTTGCCGCCGCAGCCGAACACCACCACCAGCCGGTGCGGCTTGTAGGCCCGCAGGGTGGTGAGCAGGCTCTCGGTGGAGACCTCGTTGTGGGCGTAGTCCAGCAGAATGGTGAACTTTTTGCTGATGGGCACCAGCTCCACGCGGCCCTTGACGACGCACTTGCCCAGACCCTCGTGGATGGCGGCATCGGGCAGGCCCAGCACCTTGCCCACGGCCAGCGCAGCCAGCGCGTTGTATACGCTGAACTCACCGGGCATATTCACCCGGACGTCCATGTCGTCCTTGCCGGAGACGTGGAAGGCCACCCCCAGAAAATCATGGGTGCGCAGCAGCTCGCAGCCCTCGGCACGGTAGTCGGCCTTCTCGCTCCGGCCATAGGTCACCAGCTTGCAGGTGTGGCCTTCCAGCAGGGCCTCGGTGTTCTCGTCGTCGATGTTCACGACGCCGACGTCGCACCGCTTGAACAGCTGGCCCTTCCAGCTGCGGTACTCCTCAAAGGTCTTGTGCTCGCCGGGGCCGATGTGGTCCGGCGAAAGGTTGGTGAAGACGCCGATGTCGTAGTGGATGCCCGCCACGCGGTCCATCATCAGGCCCTGGCTGGACACTTCCATCAGCGCCACATCACAGCCTGCATCCACGAACTGGCGGAAGGTCTTTTGCAGCTCGTAGCTTTCGGGGGTGGTGTTTGCGGTCTCCTGATGGCGGCCCATGAAATAGATGCCGTTGGTGCCGATCATGCCCACCTTTTTGCCGGCGGCTTCCAGCACGCTCTTGATCATGTGGGTGGTGGTGGTCTTGCCCTTGGTGCCGGTGACGCCGATCACGGTCATCTGCCGGGCCGGGTTGCCGAAGAGGTTGCAGCTCATCAGCGCCATGGCATAGCGACTGTTCTCCACCTTCACAACGGTCACGTCCGGCATGGCAGACAGGTCGATGTCATGCTGGATGACCAGTACGCTCACGCCTTTGGCGGCGCAGTCGGCCGCAAAGGTGTGGCTGTCGCGCTGGGTGCCCACGATGCAGACGAAGGCCATGCCCTCGGCTGCCTTGCGGCTGTCGTAGATGATATCGGTCACTTCGGTCTCCAGACTGCCCTGCACAAGGGCAAAGGGGACGCCTTCCATCAATTGTTCCAGTTTCATACATGAACCTCGCTTTTTCAGTTTGCAGCCACGGTGCCTGCCGTATCCTGTGCGGCGGGAGCCGGGTCTGTCTCTGTGGTCGGAGCCTGGGCATCGTCCGCAGGCTGTGCAGCGGCGTCCGCCGGGGGCGCTGCTTCATCGGCGGCACCCTCTGCAGTGCTGTCCGCCGTTTCTTCTGCCGGGGCCTCCTCCGGTGTCGTCGGCTCCGGCACGACATAGCCGGACGGCAGCTCCAGCTCGCCCTGTGCAAAGGTGAATTTGCGGGTGCTGGACATGCTGATGTGGGTGAAGTCCAGCGTACCGGTGTCGGTAGCTGCGCAGCCCTTGCCGTCCTCATTGAGCAGCACATGCCGGGCCAGCTTGAGCTTGTAGTCCAGTTCGTTCAGGGTGCCAAGCCGGACGCTGATGCGGTCCTGATACAGGAACGCCATCTCCTCCGGGTCAGCGAACTCGATGCGGGTGACATCCCCGCGCATCCCGGCGGTATCCAGCGCCGTCAGCAGGGTGCTGAGGGCTTCCAGTCGCTTATCGCCCGCCTCCTCTTCCACGGCAGCGGAGGCGCTGGCCGCGTCGGAGGCACTCTCCGAAGCGGTGCTGCTGTCTGCCGGTGTTTCCTCCTCGAAGCACAGCTGCTCGCCGGGGTCCGAGAAGACCGGCTCGCCGCCGTACAGCGTGGGCAGGCCGGTGGGCTGGGCGGAGTCCGCCGCCAGGATCTTCAGACCGGCCGAGAGGGTCAGCCAGCCCTTTGCCGTCTGCATGGCGTAGGCGGGCTGGGCTTCCGTCACCCGCACGACCACGGTGCTGGGGTAGTCCCGCTCCACCCGGATGTCCTCCAGCATGGGGAAGACCTTTTCCAGCGCGGCAGCTTTGGCAGCGGGGTCAAAGCTGAAGATGTTCTCTTCTTTCTGGACGCCCAGCGCCTGCAGGATCTGCTCGCTGGAGTAGCCGCCCGCTTCGCTCACCACGCCGTCCGCCGTCCGCACCTCAATGGTGTTGATCTTGAACAGCATGGTGACCGTCAAATAGATGCCTGCCGCGATGACGCAGAGCAGCATGGCCAGCGCGGTCAGGCGCTGGATGGCTCTGCGGCGTCGGAGGGCCTTGCGGGTCATCTTCCGTTTCTTTTTTCCTTCCCGGCGGGCGGGGTCCCGCAGGTTCGCCTGCGTAGGGCGGAGCCGCTGGCCGCTGGCCGGGCGCCGGGCGTTCGGGTTCTGAGGCCGGGCCTTCCCATTGCGGGGCCGCTGGCTCTGCGGCGCGCTCGTTCTCCGCTGGTTCTGGCGCGGCGCATTGGGTACCCGGTTCCGGGAGGGGTTCTGCTTCTGGACGGGGCGGCCTCCGGTGGGAAACTGGATGCTGTTGTCCGGGTAGCTGCCGGAGCCGGTATCCCGCGCCGCATAGCGGCTGGGCCGGGGCGCATCGGGGTCATAGTTCGGGTTGGTCACCGGGTGTCTGCCGGGCGTCGTGGCGCTGGGGTATCCCACATTGCTCCGGTCTGCCGGGCGGCTGGGCCGGGTGTCCCGCGCCTGATCGTAGACCGGGCGGCGCTTCCCATTTTTCTTCCGGTTCTGGGGTCGGTCTGCCATTGGGCCGCACCTCCTTTCCTTTGGATTTCACGTTCTGTTACGGGGTCTTGACCAGCCGGAGCAGGGCATTGGCGATGCGGTCCAGGCTGTCATCCACCGAGAGCTTCCGGGCGTTCTGGCCCATCTGCGCCAGCTTGCCCGGCTCGGCCAGCAGGTCGGCCACGGTGGCCACGAGCGCTTCGCCGGTCAGGTCTTTTTCCTCAATGACCACCGCAGCCCCGGCTTTTTGCAGCTCCATGGCGTTGTAATACTGGTGGTTCTCGGCCACATTGGGGCTGGGGATGAGGATCGCAGCGCGGCCCACGGCCTCCAGCTCGGCCAGCGTCAGGGCACCGGCGCGGCTGATGACGAGGTCTGCCGCGGCCAGCAGCTCTGGCATGTTGTTGATATATTCCTTCACGACAAGGCTGTCGCCGGGGGCAAACCCCTTCTCTTTTTCGAGGTTCTGGAACAGCTCCACGCCGTACTGGCCGGTGGCATGCAGGTGCAGCACCGGCTTCTGATTTTTCTGCTCCCAGGCGCAGAGGTCGGCCACGACCTCATTGACCCGCCGTGCTCCCAGACTGCCGCCGAACGACAGGATGACCGTGCGGTCCCCTGCCCCCAGTTCGGCGCGGATGGCGTCGCGGTTCCCGGCCTGGGCGAACACCTCCGGCCGCACGGGGTTGCCCACCACGCGGGTCTTTTCGGGGGCACCCAGCTTTTCCACGGCAGCGGGCACAGCGGCGAACACGATGTCCACATCCGGGGCCAGCAACTTGTTGGTCACACCGGGGAAGGCGTTCTGCTCATGCAGGGCGGTCTTGATGCCCATTTTGGCGGCGCAGCGCACCACCGGGCCGGACACATAGCCGCCACAGCCGATGACCAGATCGGGCTGCACCTCCCGCATCATCTTCCGGGCCGTGGGGCCGGAGAGGGCCAGGTTCCACAGCGTGATGAGGTTCCGCTTGATGTTGTGCAGCGAGAGCTTCCGTTGGAAGCCTGTGATCTCGATGTGGTGGAAGGGATAGCCCGCCTGGGTCACCAGACGGTACTCCATCCCCTCTTTGCGGCCGGCAAAATGGATCTCGGCCGTCGGGTCTGCTTTTTTCAGTGCACCGGCAATGGCCAGTGCGGGGTTGATATGGCCGGCCGTGCCGCCGGCAGCGATCAGAACACGCATCTTGGTTCCTCCTTATGATTCGGTCCGCGCCTTGCGCGCGGTATCCAGCACGATGGTCTTTTCCCGGCGGCGGGCCTCCCGCTCCTCGTGGGCGCGGCGGCGCTCCTGACGGGTGCGCTCACCGTTGCGGCCAATGTTGACCATGACCCCCATCTCCGCCAGCAGCAAGATCAGGCTCGTGCCGCCGGAGGAGAAGAAAGGCAGCGAAATGCCGGTGTTGGGCAGCGTGTTGGTGACGACCGCGATGTTGCAGAACACCTGCCACGCGATCTGCGCCATGATGCCGATGCCCACCAGCGTGCAGAAGCGGTTCTCGGCGTGGAAGGCCAGCCAGAACCCCTGCACGAGGAAGACCACGAACAGCACGATGACCAGCACGGCCCCCGCAAAGCCCAGCTCCTCGCAGACGACGCTGAAGATGAAGTCGTTGGTGCTTTCGGGCAGCCAGAGCTGCTTTTCGATGCTGTTGCCCAGCCCAAGGCCCGTCACGCCGCCGGAGCCGATGGCGTACAGACTTTGCAGGGTCTGGTCTGTCATCTTGGTCAGGTCCTGCGTCCAGCCGTCCAGACGGCTTTGCAGGTAAGGGATGGAGTCGATGTGCTGCAAGATCGTTTCCAGCAGAAAGATGCCGGCTGCACCGCCCACCCAGGTGATGACGCCGCCGTTGCCGCCCAGCAGCAGGATGGTGCCCACCATGGCGGTGGTCAGCACGATGCCGGACATGTGCGGCTCCATCACGAGCAGAAAAATGACCGGCAGCAGCGGGAGCAGCGGCAGGAGCAGCTCCCGCACCAGCCGCTGCTGCAACCACGGCCCCACCGGCACCCGGCCGCTGCGGCTGGGGTCCAGTTTTTCCAGCCGGGGGGCTTTGGCCGCGATGTGAGCCGTGAGCAGGATCATCTCAAACTTTGCGATCTCCGAGACCTGCACCGTCATACCGGCCACGCGCAGCCAGCGTTTGCAGCCATTCAGCGGGGTGCTGAACAGCACCAGCACCAGCAGCGCCAGCACAAGGAAATACCCCGGCCAGACCAGCCTGCGGAGCAGACGGTGGTCTACATAGGAGAACAAAAACATGGCCACAAGGCCCAGCCCCAGGCAGAGCACCTGGGATTTGATGTAGTGCAGGCTGTCACCAAAGCGGAGATAGCCTGTGGTATAGCTGGCGCTGAACAGCATCACCAGCCCGAATACGATGATGATGCCCAGCGTTGCCAGCCAGTAGAGCAGAATGGGAGACCAGGGGCCGGGGTCCCGCTGCAGCAGCGCGAACGGCTCCGGCTTTTTTCGGCGGATGGTTGCCATCTGCACACCTCCTCAACTGATTTTTGCCCATTGCAGGGCCATTGCCGCGCCCAGCAGGGCGAGCACGCAGAATGTATAAAAGATCTGCACCGCACTGCTGCCGCGCAGCTCCATCCAGCGGTGGATCGGGGCCGTGCGGAAGAGCTGCTTTTTCCCATGCGTGGTTTGATAGACCACGATCTGCACCGCCACCATGCCGCCCTCCAGCCAGTAGGGCAGCCCCAGCGGGAGCGCAAGGTCCGGCCAGCCGATGCACAGCGGCGCACAGCCCAGTGCCCCGGCCAGAAACAGGCTGCCCACGCTGCCCAGCCGCAGCCGGGCGGGCGGGAAGTTCCAGAGCAGGAACGCCATCAGCGCGCCGGCCAGCGCCGCCGGGAAGACGGACAGCGGGAACCAGCCGAGGATGGTCATGCAGAGCATCAGGCCCAGCTGGGCCGCAAATGCGGTGCCGCAGCACAGGCCGTCGATGCCGTCCGCGATGCGGACGCTCTCGGCCAGCGCCACAAGGCCCGCTTCCCAGACCCACGGAGCCAGAACGCCCAGCTCCACATAGCCCAGGCCCGGCAGAGCCAGCCCGGTGGCAAAGCAGCGGTTGGCCCCCAGCAGCAGGAGCACCACGGCACCGGCCCCCGCTTCCAGCAGCAGGCGGGTGCCCCGGCGCAGGCCCAGCGGGGCACGGCGGCGGATGCGGGCCAGGTCATCGGCCAGGCCGACACCGCCGAACAGCAGCGCCCCGAACAGGGCGATGAGCAGCCGGGTGGAGAGCAGGCCCTCCGTGCCCAGCAGCTGCGGTTCGGCCACGCAGGCGGCGGTCCAGCCTACACCCACGGCAGCCAGCACCCCCACCATCAGGCAGAGCCCGCCCATCGTGGGCGGCTGGGCCGGGCGCTCCGGGTCTTCGTCCGGGTCCTGGCTTGGCGCGGCGTCCGGCTGTTCCGGCTCCGGCGGGCGGGTGGGCTGCTGGCGGCTCTGGAAGGCCCGCAGCAGCGGCACCATCAGATTCCCCATCGCCGCCGTGAGGACGAACCCCAGTGTCGATGCGACGATCAAGGCAAAACGGATCATATCACTGCTGCTCCTTGTAGAAGAGTTCCAGCACCTTTTCCAGCGCCATGCCGCGGCTGGCCTTGACCAGCAGCGCATCGCCCGGCTGCATCAGCCGGAGCAGGGCGTCGGCGGCTTCGCGGTAGGTGTTGGCGTGCAGGGTGGTCAGGCCCTTGGCCGCAGCCACCACGGCCGTGCGTCGGGCCTGCTCGCCGTAGGTGATAAGGGTGTCGATGCCGCTTTCCGCCGCCTGACGGCCCACTTCCTCGTGGGCCTCACGGCTCAGGTCTCCCAGCTCCAGCATATCGCCCAGCAGGGCAAAGCGGCGCTTGCAGGGGTACTCCCGGAACATGGCCAGCGCGGCCTTCATGCTGTCGGGGTTGGCGTTGTAGCAGTCCTCGATGACATCCACGCCGTTGCTGTGCACGATCTTCTGGCGCATCCCGGTCTGCTCAAAATTGCTAATGCCCCGCAGCACCTTTCGGGCATTGAGGCCCAGCCGGGTGGCGGCGCAATAGGCGGCCAGCGCATTGGCCACGTTATGGCGGCCCATCGCAGGGATGTGCACCATAAAAGTGCCCTCCTCGTGGTCTTCGAGCACGAAGCTCATGCCGTCGACCTCCTGCTGGATGGACAGGGCGCAGACATCCGCACCCTCATCGCCCAGGCTGAACCAGACGGGCCGGACATGCTCCGGCAGCTCTGCCTTCCGCAGGAAGGGGTCGTCACCGTTCAGAACCAGCGGAGCGCCCTCCGGCAGACCGGCGCAGATCTCCAGCTTGGCCTTGCAGATGTTCTCCTGACTGCCCAGATTGCCGATGTGGGACACGCCGATGCAGGTGATGATGCCCACATCCGGGCGGGCGCAGCGGCTCAGCCGCTCGATCTCGCCCAGGTGGCTCATGCCCATCTCGACGACGGCATATTCGGTCTCGTTCCCGATGCGGAACATCGTGCGGGGCAGGCCCAACTCATTGTTCTGGTTGCCCTCGGTCTTGATGGTATTGCCGAAGCCCTCGATGGCAGCATAGCACATCTGCTTGGTGGTGGTCTTGCCCACACTGCCCGTCACGCCCACGACTCTGGGGTGGAACTGGCTGCGGTAGTTGGCCCCCATCACCATCATGGCATGGTAGCTGTCCGCGCAGAGCACGGCCTTTTCCGCCGGGACACCCTCGACCGGGTGGTTCAGCACCACACAGAAGGCCCCGGCTTCCAGTGCCTTGGCTGCAAAGTCGTGGCCGTCGAATCGTTCGCCCGGAAAGGCTACAAAGATACAGCCGGGGCAGACCTCGCGGCTGTCGGTGGTCACCAGGGACACTTCGGCGTCCCCGGCGTCAAAGCCTTCCGGCGCAAGGCCGTTCAGCAGAATGCTTGCTCTGATCTTTTCCATACAATACTCTCCCTTTTCCTGATATCACTCGATCGTCTTCCATACGAGATGCCGTTCCTCTTACCAACAGCCCCCAGCCGATTGAATCCTCACGACCCGGCTGCCAATGGCTCTCCCTTGGGGAGAGCTGGCGCGAAGCGCCTGAGAGGGTTTACCCGCAGGTGATGGTCACAAGGGTGCCGCGCTGGACGCTGGCCCCCGCCGCCTCGCTCTGCTCCTGGACCAGGCCGTTTGCATCGCCGGCCACAATGCAGTTGAGCCCGGCTGCTGCCAGCATCTGGCGGGCAAAATCCGCGCTCTTGCCCGTCACATCCGGCACCTCCGTGTGCCTGCCTTCATACGTATCGGTATACAGATACACCGTGGTGCCGTAGGGCACCTCCGCGCCTGCGCGCGGGTACTGGTAGGTGACCACCGCGCCCGCCTGGCTGGCGTCGCTCTCGGCCAGCTGGTGCTTGAGGCCCTTGATGTTCAGCGAGACCTGCGCATTGCTCCACTCGTTGCCGATGAGGTTGGGCACCTTGACGATGGTGCCGCTGCGGTCGGTGCCGTCGGTGGCGATGCCAAGGTAAGGCGCGATCTCACTGATGATGTTGCCGACGACGGGCGCAGCCAGAATGGACGAGTAGTCCGTTTTGGCGTTGTTGGGGTCGTCGAGCATGACATAGACGAGGATCTCCGGGTCGTCGGCGGGCAGGACCGCCACAAAGGAAGCGACCTTCTTGTAGTCGCCATCGCTGCGGCGGTCCATGTTCAGCTGCTCGGACGTGCCGGACTTGCCGCCGATGCGGTAGCCTGCCACATAGGCGCGGCCGCCGCCGCCCTGGGTGCCGTCCGCCACTTCATATTCCATGATCTGGCGGATGGCCTTGCTGGCGCTCTCGCTGATGACCTGGCGGCGGACGTTTGCCCCCACCTCTTCGATGACGTTGCCGTTCTGGTCGGTGATCTTATCCACCACATGAGGGGTGACGAGATAGCCGCCGTTGACGGCAGCAGAGATGGCCGTGCAGACCTGCAGCGGCGTGACCGCCATGGCCTGACCGAAGGCCGACGAGGCCAGCTCGACTTCACCCAGGCGGCTCTTGCTGTAATACTGCATGAAGTTCGTCTCGCTGGGCAGGTCCACGCCGGTGCGCTCGGTGAAGCCGAAGGCGTCAAAGTAATCATAGAACAGGCTGGAACCGATGCGCTGGCCCAGCTGGATGAAGTAGATGTTGCAGCTGTTCCGCAGCGCTTCGGCCAGATTCTGGACGCCGTGAGCCTTTTTGCCAGCGCAGTGATAGGTCTCCTTGGCGACGCCGTAGGCACCGGAACAGTTCAGCGTGGTGTTGATGGTCGCCTTGCCGGAGTCCACCCCCATGGCCGCCGTGATGACCTTGAAGACGCTTCCGGGGTAGTACAGCTCGGTGATGGTCTTGTTCTTCCACTGGATGTCGCGGTAATAGCCGGAATAATCGCCCTCCGGGTCCAGCACCTTGTTGCCATTCGCATCTGTGACATAGCTGCCGTCCTCATTCTTGAGGTAGATGCCGTAGAGTTCCGGTTCGGCGTGGACCAGCTCGTTGAGATAGGCCTCGTTGGCGGTGTAATCCAGCGCGTTATTGGGGTCGAAGTCCGGCTTGGAGGCCATGGCCAGGATGGCACCGGTCTTGACGTTCATCACGATGGCCGCGCCGCGGTTCTCGACGTTGTTGGCCGAGATGGCCTCGTTCAGGTAGCGCTCCGCCACCTCCTGGATGTTCACATCCAGCGACAGCACCAGATTGGAGCCGTCCTTGGCAGCGTAAGTGGTGGCGTTTTCGTCCGCGATGGCATTGCCGTAAGCGTTGCGCAGGGTGATGGTTCGGCCATTGACGCCCGCCAGCGTGGATTCGTAGGATTTTTCCAGGCCGTAGGTGCCGTAGCCGTCGGCATCGCAGAAGCCCAGCACCGCCGCCGCAAAGGCTCCGTAGGGATAATCCCGCTGGAAGCTCTTGGTGGACGAGACCGAGATGCGGCCCTTGCGAATGCCCTTGTCGGCATCGGCCTTTTTGTGGGCCTTGTTATACGCGGTGACGTATTGTTCAATGGACAGCTTGATGGCGTTGTTCACCTTGGTGGCCAGTGTCTGGTAGGCCGAGTCGCTCTTGGACAGGGCATCGTACACCGCCTGATACTGGGTCTGATAGGCCGCCGAGGAGGTATCCACGCTGTCCAGGCTCTCGCCGTCGCCGGAGAGCAGCCGCAGGGTGATCTGGGTGCTGACCTCCTGCAATGCGGCAGGGTCGGCCGTCCTGGTCACCTCGCCGGTGTCGTCGTTCTTGCTGCTGGTGAACAGGGCCGTGCTGTAGCTGGGGTCGGCCCAGATGGTCCAGACCACGCTGGTGGAGGCCAGCGTGATGCCGGATGTATCATAGATCTCGCCGCGGGTCGCCTGGATGGTGCTGTCCAGCAGCTGCTGCTGGGCCGCATACTGGCGGAAGGTCGCGCCGTTCTTGATCTGGATATTGTACAGGCTGTGGATGACGATGCCTGCCGCCGCCACGACGAACACCACCGCCGCGCCAAAGCTGAAACGCCGCAGCCGTGCGCTCAGCCGCTCGTGCGGGTCGGCGCGGCGCAGCCGGTAAAGCCCTTTTTTGTTCTTGGAGGATGGTTCCTGCATGTTGGTTTGACTCCTGAGAAACCGAAAAAGCGTGCGCTGCCGCACGCTTTTCCTGTTTTATTTTAGTTTGCGCGGTTCACGCGGCCCATGACCATCATGGCACCGTCGTGCAGCAGGTCGGTCCACTGCCGCACAGCGGACTCCTTGCGGACGAGGACGCTGCCCTCGTCCAGGCGGATGTAGGTGATCTGGCTCTGGTCGATCTTCATCAGACCGAGGCGGGTGGCCGTCTCTTCCACGCTGGTGATGTTGGTGCGGTTGTTCAGTGCACTGTTGTAGTAGGTGTACTGGCTCTGCTCGCTGACGAGTTCCGCCTTGGCGTTCTGGATCTTGCTGTTCAGCTCCACCAGCTGGGACTCGCTCCACAGCAGGCTGACGGCAAAGCCAACCAGCAGCGCCGCCGAGAGCAGCTGCAATGCGTGCTGCATGGCAGCGCGCACCGGGTTCAGCCGGGGCTTGCCGCCTTTTTCCACCCGCAGCGGAACGTTCCGCTGCGTCTGGGGTGCTCTTCTGCGGCGCACCTCTGTCATATCATATGCTGCCTGGCCCATGGTACTCTCCTCCTCACTGATACTCCGCGGTGGTTAAATTTTTTCAAGAACGCGGAGATGTGCCGACCGGCTGCGCCGGTTCTCTTCCAACTCCTGCGTATTTGCTTCGATGGGTCTGCGGGTGATGAGTTTTGCTTTGGCCCTGCCGCCGCAAACGCAGACCGGGAACTCCGGCGGGCAGGTGCAGGCGGTGGCCCAGCGGCGGAACTTGTTCTTCACCAGTCGGTCTTCCAGCGAGTGGAAGGTGATGATGCACAGCCGCCCGCCGGGGGCCAGATGCTCAAAGATGGTGTCCATGCCCTCTTCCAGTGCGTCCAGCTCGTGGTTGACCGCAATGCGCAGCGCCTGGAAGGTGCGGCGGGACGGGTTCTTGTTCTTGCGCCGCTCGGCCGCCGGCATGGCGCTGGCCACGATGTCGGCCAGCTGCAATGTCGTCTCGATGGGGGAAGCCTCCCGTGCCTCGACGATCTTGCCCGCGATCTGCCAGGCGAAGGGTTCTTCGCCGTAATCCTTGAGGATGCGGGCCAGCTCCTCCCGGCTCTCGGTGTTCACAAGGTCAGCGGCGGTCTCGCCCTCCTGGCTCATCCGCATGTCCAGCGGAGCGTCTGCCCGGTAGGAAAAGCCTCTGGCGGCATCGTCCAGCTGGTGGCTGGAAACGCCGAGGTCCAGCAGCGCTCCGTTGATCTTGTCGATGCCCAGCTGTTCCAGAGCTTGTCCCGCATAGCGGAAGTTGATCTGCACCACGGTGGCAGGCAGCCCGGCCAGCCGCGCCCGCGCGGTCTGCACTGCGTCCGGGTCCTGGTCCAATGAGATGAGCCTGCCGCCCTGTTCCGCGTCCAGCCGCAGCGCGATCTGGCGGGAATGCCCCGCACCGCCTGCGGTGCCGTCCAGATAGATGCCTGCCGGGTCAATGGCAAGGCCGTCCAGGCACTCGTTCAAAAGCACAGGCACATGCTCAAACGAGGCCGGGTCAAAGGCTTGTCCGATCGTTTCACTGCCCATAGGGCCCAGCCTCCTTTCTGTCGTTTCAAGTTGCGTATCATCCGGCGTTTTCACGCTGTTTTTTCCGTTTTTCGCCGTGTTTTTCTGCCCGCAGGCACACACTGCCCCAAGGCATCTCTCTGATACAGTTTTATTGTAACAAAACCGCCCTGCGAATGCAAGGCTTTTCGGGCTGGTTTTTCTCTCAAAATGTCACAAAAAAAGCCCCTGCAAGCCGTCACTTTTGCTTGCAGGGGCAAATGGGTTTTTCCGACAAACTCCGCTCACTGGGGTTTCCGGGGCGTCTGGCGCAGATTGGCGCGGACGTTCCGGACCTGCGCAGCGTTCTCTGCCATGGTCTCCTCGGTGGTCTTGAGCATATTATCACAGTAGTCGGTCACGGTCTGGCGGACGGTGCGGGCCTCAGTCTGGGCGGCTGAGACGATCTCGGAGGCGCGCTGCTGGGCCGCCTTGACGATCTCCGCCTCGCTGACGAGGATGCGGGCGCGGTCCTCGGCCTTTTTCACGATGGCCTGGGCCTGGGCGTTGGCCGAATCAATGAGCTGAGCGCGGTCGCTGACGATGGACTGCGCCTGCCGCAGCTCCACGGGCAGATTCTGGCGGATCTCGTCCAGATAATCCCGGATCTGCTCCACGTCCACGATCCGCTTGCCACCCGAAAGGGGCATCCCGGCGCTCTCTTCCAGCGCGTCCTCAATGGTATCCAAAAGCTCGTTCACGTTCATTCCGCATCTTCCTCTCCGGCAGGCTGCATGGGCTTCGTGTACTTCCACAGCAGCACCTTGCCATACTTATACTGTTTCTTCAGCGTCAGGCTGCCCACCTCGGCAGGCAGCACAAGGCCGGTCTCGCTCTCGCACAGGGCAATGCCGCCGGGTGCCAGCACCTTTTCCACGCTGGGAAGGATCTTTTCCAGCGTACCACCGTGGAACGGCGGGTCCAGCAGAACCAGGTCGAACTGCTCACGGCAGGCGGAAAGATACCGCGCCGCCTCGCCGATGTTGACGCGGCTGCGGTCGAACACGCCGCAGGTCTTGCAGTTCTTCATCACGATGTTGACGGCCTCGCGGTTCTCGTCCAGGAACACGCACCGTGCTGCCCCGCGCGAGAGGGCCTCGATGCCGAGCTGGCCGCTGCCTGCGTACAGGTCCAGCACCCGTGCGCCGGGCAGGTCGAACTGAACGATGCTGAACATCGCCTCCTTGACCTGGTCGAGGGTGGGGCGGGTGATATCGGTGCCGGGCAGGGCCTCCAGCCGTCTGCCCCGTGCGTCTCCTGCAATGACTCGCATGTGGTTGCCTCCTTTTGCATTCCGTTTTATGTATCTTTATATTATTGTCAAGACACCGTACTTTGTCAAGGCCCGCGTTGCACTGCGGCCGCAAGTGTGCTAAAATCAGGGCAGAGTGCCCCCTGTTCCGGGGCGCATGGTCAAAAGGAGAGATTCAACGTATGAAAGTCCTGCTCATCAACGGCAGCCCCCACGAAAAAGGCTGCACCTACACCGCTCTGTCCCTCATTGCGGAGGAGCTGAACCGCGCCCACATCGAGACCGAGATCTTCAACGTCGGCACCCGGCCCGTCGGCGGCTGCATCGGCTGCGGCGGCTGTGCCGCAGGCAACGGCTGTGTCTTTGGCGGCGTGGTCAACGAGGCCATCGAAAAAGCCAGGACCGCCGACGCCTTCGTCTTTGGCAGCCCGGTGCACTATGCCTCGGCCTCCGGCAACATGACCAGCTTTATGGACCGTCTGAGCTACGCAGGCGGCAAGTATCTGGCCTACAAGCCTGCCGCCATCTGCTGCTCGGCCCGCCGCGGCGGCACCACCACCACGCTGGACCAGCTGGTCAAATACCCGGAGTTCTTCCACATGCCGCTGGTCAACGGCTCCTACTGGGCCATGGTCCACGGCTCCAACCCCGCACAGGTCCTGCAGGACGAAGAGGGCTGCGCCGTGATGCGGGAACTGGGCCGGAACATGGCCTGGCTGCTCCAGTGCATCGAGGCCGGCAAGGTCGCCGGCATCCGGCACCCGGAGAATCCCCGCCGCCCCATGACGAACTTCATCCGATAAGCAGCCACGCCCGAAAAGCCTGACCGGCACTGCCCGGCCGGGCTTTTCTGCTGCCATCCGCCGCTTTTGTTCCAGAAAAAGTGAGAAATCCCGCAGAAACAGCGCCTGCATCCTTTTTTCGTTCATAACTTTGTGGTAACATGAAGATAAGTATTTTTTACCATGACGGAGAGCAGGCTATGGAACACTACGATTGGAACGACGGCTGGACCTTCACCCCGGTATTCGACCCCGCCATCGTGCGGCCGGAATGTCCGGATCTGCCCCTGACCCCGGTGCGCATCCCGCACACGGTCAGGACGCTGCCCTACAATTACTGCAATGAGAACGATTACCAGCGGCTCTGCGGCTACCGGCGGGAGTTTTTTGCGCCCAAAGAGTGGCAGGGCCGCACGGTCCTGCTGACCTTTGAGGCCGTGGCGCACGACGCCACCGTCTTCTGCAACGGCCGCCGGGTGTTCCACCACGGCTGCGGCTACACGGCCTTTACCGTGGACCTGACCGAATCCCTCCGCCTGGGGGAGCAGAACGTCGTGGCCGTCCGGTGCGACAGCCGGGAAGACCTGAACATCCCGCCCTTCGGCGGGCAGATCGATTTCCTGACCTACGGCGGCATCTACCGCGCCGTCTCACTGGACGTGAAAGAGCCTGCCTACCTGCGGGACATCTTCATCGAGGCGCAGGCCGAGGGCGATTTCCGCATCTACACCTCCACCGTGGGTGAAACGGTCGGCTGCACCTTGCAGGCCGAGATCCGCAGCCCCGCCGGGAGCCGGGCGCTCTACAGCGGCGAGCTGTCGCTGCCCATCGTGGGCACCCTGAACGGCGTCCACCCATGGAGCATCGGGCACCCCTTCCTGTACACCCTCACCGTGCGGCTCATCCGCCCCGGCACCAGCGGTCTGCCCGACCGGGTGCTGGACGAAAAATCCACCCGGTTCGGCTTCCGCACCCTCCAGTTCGTGGCGGGCGGGCTGTACCTCAACGGCCAGCGGGTGGAGCTGCGCGGCCTGAACCGCCACCAGAGCTACCCCTATCAGGGCTACGCCATGCCGGACAGCATCCAGCAGCTGGATGCCCAGATCCTGAAAAAGCAGCTGGGCTGCAACGCAGTCCGCACCAGCCACTACCCCCAGAGCCAAGCCTTCCTCGACGCCTGCGACGAGCTGGGGCTTCTGGTCTTTGTGGAGATGCCGGGCTGGCAGCACATCGGCGACGAGAGCTGGCAGGCACAGGCATTGCAGAACTGCCGCGAGATGGTCTGCCAGTGCCGCAACCATCCCAGCGTCTTTCTGTGGGGCGTACGGGTCAACGGCAGCCCCGACGATGAAGCGTTCTACAAGCGCACCAATGAGGCCGTCCGGCGGCTGGACCCCACCCGCCCCACCGGCGGTGCCCACATCCGCCGCAAAGACCAATTGCTGGAAGACGTTTACGCCTACAACGATTTTTCCTACACCGGGCGGGGGGCTGGCTGCGAGAACCGCTCCGCCGTCACGCCCGACCTGCGCAAGGGCTACCTCATCAGCGAGTTCGGGGGCCAGCAGTTCCCGGCCAAGACCTTTGACGACGAGCCGCACCGGCTGGCCCAGGCCCTCCACCACGCGGCCGTCCTGAACGATGCCATCGCCCAGCCGGGCGTGGCGGGCAGCTTTGGCTGGTGCATGGCCGATTACAACACCCACCGGGAGTTCGGCAGCGGCGACCGCATCTGCTACCACGGTGTGCTCGACTCGTTCCGGAACCCGAAGCTCTCCGCTGCCGTCTATGCCAGCCAGAAGACGCCCCGCTCCCCCTCCGACATCGTGCTGGAAGTTTCGTCCAGCATGGCGCTGGGCGACCACCCCGGCGGGTTTGCCGGGGCCTGCTGGGTGTTCACCAATGCCGAGAGCGTCCGGCTCTACCGCGGCAACGATTTCATTGCCGAGTTCAGCCCGGACCGCCGGGGCCGGTTCGCGGCGCTGCCCCATCCGCCCATCGAGGTGCAGGATTTCGTCGGCTCCCTGCTCGAAAAGTATGAGGGGCTGGACCCCGTGGTCGCGCCGCAGGTGGCCGCCATCCTCAACGAGATGCGCCGGGACGCGCTGAGCCTTTCGCCCCTGAGCCGGGCGCGGCTGCTCTCGCTGCGGCTGAGCTGGAATGACCTGCTCCGGATGTACTACAAGTACATCGGCGTCCTCGGCTCACCCTCCAGCGTCTACCGGTTCGAGGCCGTGTGGCATGGGCGCACCGTCCGCACCGTGGTGCGGGAGCCGGTGCAGAGCGTTCGGCTGGAGTGCACGGTCTACAATCCCCTGCTGACGGACGGCCCCACCTGGGACTGCGCCGCCGTCAGCCTGCGGGCCATCGACCAGAACGGCAACTTCCTGCCCTACTGCGGCGAGGCCGTCCAGCTGAGCGTGGAAGGCCCGGTCAGGATCCTCGGCCCCAGCGTCGTGCCGCTGCGGGGCGGCATGGCGGGCACCTACCTTGCCACCACCGGCCGGGCAGGCCGCGCCGTGCTCCACTGCAAAATGGAGGGCGCGCTGGACACCGAAGCCGTGCTCACGGTGCGCAAGCGTTCTTAAATCCCGTCCTTTCATGATAGATTTGCACTCCGTTCAAAGTTTTATCATGTTTGGCTGATATTCTATGGATGTAAAGAGTTTATGGGACGGCTTCGGCCGTCCCATTTTGAAGAGTTTGAGGACAAAGGACTGTACGATTATGAGAGAAAAACTTCGCCGCTTTATGATCGGCCGCTACGGCACCGACGGCCTGAACCAGTTTCTGAGCATCGCCTCTCTGGTTCTGCTGCTCATCGCCATCGTCAGCCGCATCAGCCTGTTCACCTGGCTGGGTGTGGTGCTGCTGGGCTTCTGCTATTACCGCACCTTCAGCCGCAACATCTCGAAGCGGACCGAAGAGAATTACAAGTTCTACACCCTCAAAGACCGGGTGAACAACAAGTTCCGGGGCCTGAAAGAGCAGTGGGCCAACCGCAAGGTCTACCACTATTACCGCTGCCCTCAGTGCCGCCAGAAGCTCCGTGTGCCCCGCGGTCGTGGCCGCATCCAGATCTCCTGCCCCCGCTGTGGCACCCAGTTCATCAAGAAGAGCTGAGCCATGTTCGGATATGTGATCCCGAATCAGGCTGCGCTTTTGCCGGAAGCGCAGGCGCGGTACCGCTCAGCCTACTGCGGGCTCTGCCGCCGCATCGGTGCGCTGCACGGCCTGCGCGGGCGGCTGACCCTGAGCTATGACCTGACCTTTTTGGATCTGCTGCTCTCCAGCCTGTACGATGGCGAGACCGCGCTGCACACCGGCGCAGACCACTGCCCCATCCACCCCATCCGGAAGGTGGACTGGCGTTCCAGCGGGCCAACCGATTACTGCGCCGACCTGAGCGTTGCGCTCCACTACTACAACGCGCAGGATAAGTGGAGCGATGACCGCAGCCTGCTGGGGCTGGGGTTCGAGGCGTTGCTCGCCGCCCCCACTGCGGCAGCCGCCGAACGCTGGCCCCGGCAATGCAGCGCCATCCGCGCCTGTCTGGACCGGCTGGCGCAGTACGAGGCCGAGGGCAGCGAAGACCTGGACGCCGTGTCCGGCTGCTTTGGCGACCTGATGGCGGAATTGTTCGACTACAAGCAGGACCACTGGTCTCCGGAGCTGCGCAGCATCGGCTTCCATCTGGGCAAATACATCTACCTGCTGGATGCCTACGACGACCTCCACCGCGACCTGAAAAAGGGAGCCTACAACCCACTGCGCAGCCTGCACCAGCTGCCCGGCTACGAAGAAGAGATGCGGGAGATCTTCGAGCTGCTGCTCGCCAACTGTGCCCGCAGCTTTGAGCGCCTGCCCTGCGTGGAGGATGTGGACCTGCTGCGAAACATCCTCTACTCCGGCGTCTGGCTCAAATACAACTGCAAACATGCAAAAAATCCCCCCAGAGCCGCCGAATGAGGCGGTTTCTCTTGATTTTTCAGGCATTGTCCTGTACACTTAATTTTGTTCGTGCGGCAGCAAGGCCGCGCAAGTTCGTAGAGACGTGAGGAAGTTGATCCATGAAAGACCCCTATGAGGTGCTGGGCATCCAGCGCGGAGCCAGCGAGGAAGAAATCAAAAAAGCCTATCGTGCCAAGTGCAAGCGCTGGCACCCCGACCTGAACCCCAACGACCCCACGGCCGAAGAGCACTTCAAGGAAGTGCAGGCGGCCTACGACGCCATCACCAAAGGGGAGACCGGCCCCCAGAACGGCGGCTACGGCAACCCCTACGGCCAGCAGCAGAGCTATGGCGGCTTCTACAACAGCGGCTATCAGCAGGGCTACGGCCAGCAGGACGGCGACTGGGACTTCGGGTTCGACCCGTTCGGTTTTGGGTTTGGGTTCGGCGGCTACCAGCAGCAGAGCGGGCCGGGCTTCAGCAGCGCGGACACGCCCGAACTGCAGGCGGCGCGCAACTTCATCGTGAACCGCCGCTACGCCGAGGCCCGCCGTGTGCTGGACGGCATCGCGAACCGCACCGCCCGGTGGTATTATCTCTCGTCGCTGGCGAACCAGGGCCTGGGCAACAGCATCGACGCCCTGCAGGACGCCCGCCGCGCCGCCCAGATGGAGCCGGGCAACACCGAATACCAGGTGCATCTGCGCAATCTGCAAAGCTCCGGCCGCACCTACCGCACCCAGACGACCTATGCCCAGCCGGGCGGCCTGATGCGCTGGTGCTGGAGCATGATCCTGCTGAACCTTCTCTGCAACTGCTGCTGCGGCGGCGGCTGGGGCTGGGGCTGGCGGTTCCGGGGCATCTGATCTCTGCTGATACACTGATACAAAAGACCCCTGCCATGCAACTGCACGGCAGGGGTCTTTTCATCGTCTGATCGTTTTACTGGATGACGATGGTTCGGGTGATCTTTTCGCAGGAGTAGTTACCGCCCACGGTCGCGGTCTGGACATACTCGCCCGGCTGGGTGGGCAGGGTGTCGGACTTGCTGCCGAACCAGCCGCCCTTTTTATAGGTGTAGCTGATCTTGCCCTCCGGAACGGGCTGGCCGTCCACTTCCAGCACGGCGCTCAGGTCGTAGTTCTGTGCTTCCTCCACGGTCATCGTTTCGGGCACTTCCTGCGCCCAGTAGGTGCGGACGCCTTCCGTTTTCGGCTTGATGCGGAACATGGCCACGCCGGCGGTGTTCACGTCGCCGGATTCCAGCGCCACTGCACCGGCCACATAGTTGCCGGACTCGGTCGGCTGCTCATCCACGTAGATGCGGCTGAAGGCGCCATCCGGCAGGAATTTTCGGATGAGTTCCAGCGCCAGCTTCAGGCCGGTGGAAACGTCCTTGATGGTGGGCATATAGAATTGCAGCACATCCATCACCGAAACGACCTCGTCGGCCACCCGCAGCAGTACGCTCACGTCGTTGCCGTCAATGAGCTGCTTGATGTAGGCGTAGAGGTTGAATTCTTCCTGCTGATCCGGCGTAGCGGACATCTTGCGCGGCAACGGGATCATCTTGAGCAGAGTGCGGATCTTGTCCGAGAGGACCAGCGTCACATAGCCCTTCGCCTCGCCCTTGGTGCCGATGATCACGCCGATATACTGGGTGTCGGCGGGTTTGGTCACGACACTGAGGTTGAACGGCGAACCATAAACCAACTCACCCGACGTGGTCAGGCGGATGGAAACGACATCATTGCTTTCCTCGACATCTGCACTTTCTGCGGCGGGCAGCAGATCCCCCGCCGACGCTGCAAACGCCGGGGTAACGGCCACGCTCAGCGTCAGAAGGACGGCGAGCAGCAGCGAGATCATCCTTTTGGTCTTCATAGAGCAGACCTCCTGTTTGCATTTCAAAGGTTGCGGTCGTGCGGCGGGAAACTTCCCGCCGGGCCAAAAATTGCTTTGGGCCAACTTTATTTTACCGCATCCTGCCCTTTGGGTCAATAACGGGATTCAAGTAACTCAAAATTTTGATATAAAAACTGCCGCGCAGACGCACGGCAGTTTCTTCGCTCTTTACAGCTTGCTCAGCTGGGGACCCTGGGCGGTATCCTTGACGGCCCATCCCATCTCGGTCAGCTGGGCGCGGATGGCATCGGCGGTGGCCCAGTCCTTTGCTTTCTTGGCCGCAGCGCGCTTTTCGACCAGCTCGGTCACTTCAGCGGGTACCTCGTCCTTCCTGCGGTTGTACATCAGGCCCAGCACGTCGGTGATCTCGTCGAACGCCTTGGCGGCAGCTTCAAGCGCTTCTTTGGTGGAAGAAGCGGACAGGGTGTTGATCTCCTTGACCAGATCGAACACCGCAGCCAGCGCATCGGGGGTGTTCAGGTCGTCGTCCATGGCCTTGCAGAACTTGGTGCGGGCCTCGTCGGCCTTGGCCTTCAGGCTCTCGTCGGTGCCGAACTCGCTCTTGCTCAGGGCGAAATCGAGGTTTTCGCGGCAGGTGTACAGGCGCTCCAGGCTGTTCTTGCAGCTCTCGATGAGGTCTACGGTGTAGTTCAGCGGCATCCGGTAGCCTGCGGTCAGCATGAAGTAGCGGATGGGCTCATAGCCGTAGAGGTTGGCCACATCGCGGACGGTGAAGAAGTTGTGCAGGCTCTTGGACATCTTCTGATTGTCCACATTGATGAAGCCGTTGTGCATCCAGTAACGGGCGAACGCACAGCCGTTGGCGCACTCGCTCTGGGCGATCTCGTTCTCGTGGTGGGGGAAGATGAGGTCCTGCCCGCCGCAGTGCAGGTCAATGGTCTTGCCCAGATGGGTGCGGCTCATGGCGCTGCACTCGATGTGCCAGCCTGGGCGGCCCATGCCGTAGGGGCTTTCCCAGGCAGGCTCGCCGGGCTTGGCGGCCTTCCAGACTGCGAAGTCGGCGGGGTCTTCCTTCAGGTCATCCTCCATCTGGCTGCGCAGCTCGCGGTTGCCGCTCTCCAGATCGTCCAGCTTGAGGTGGCTGAGCTTGCCGTACTCCGGGTCGCTCTTGACGCGGAAGTAGACGTCGCCGTTCTTGGCCACATAGGCATGGCCGGAGTCGATCAGGTCCTTGACGATGTCCAAAATCTGCTGGATGTGCTCGGTGGCGCGGGGCTGGACGGTGGGCTTTTTGCAGTTCAGACCGGCGGCATCCTTGAGGTACTCGGCCTCAAAGCGCTGGGCGACTTCCTTCATGGAGGTGCCCTCTTCCTGGCCCTTCTTGATGAGCTTATCGTCGATGTCGGTGATGTTGGACACATAGATGACCTTGTTGCCGCGGTATTCCAGATAGCGGCGCAGGGTGTCGAACACGATCAGCGGGCGGGCGTTGCCGATGTGGATATAGTTGTAAACGGTCGGGCCGCAGACGTAGATGCGGTACTCGCCGGGCACCTGCGGCACGAACTCTTCCTTCTGGCGGGTCAGGGTGTTGAAAATCTGCATAAAAACCTCTCCTTTTGTGTGGCAGACAGAAGCCGCAAAAACAAAAAAGCCCTCCTCGCTGTACCCTGGTACAGCAACGAAGGCGGTTCTCATTCCAAATCGCGGTTCCACTTCTGTTTGTCGCTCAAAGCCGGTAACGGCGGCCGCCGCACTGCGATACTGTCCTTCCCGCAGTGTGCTCTCCGGGCGCACTTCCCACAGTCCTCTGCAAACAGGCTCCCAGCCAACGGCCCGTTCTCTCTGTGCAGACGCTCCCTGCGCTACTCTGCCCGGATCAACGCATTTGTTCTGATACAGGTTTATTATATCTGTCCGGCCTACGAAAGTCAAGGCGGCAAATCTTGATTTTATCTTGCGGAGCGTCGAATTTTATGGTATTTTAACAAGAAAAAATGACCGCCCAACGTTCCCCAACGCACGGTCATTTTCTCTTTGACGTGTCAGTAAGGAGCTAGCCGTTTTGCCGGACAGCGCCTTTTGCATCTTTATTATAGAGTTTTTTTATGATTTGTCAATCATTTTACGGAGGTCCTCCATGTAGCTTTTAACCGAACGGCTTTTTCTCATCCTGCTGCAGCCGGATGGGATGCGCGCCCTGCCCGCCTGAGCGCAGCTTTTTCGGCATTCCCCTTTACATCTCCCTCAACTTGTGCCATAATTTACGATATTAAAGGGAAGCGTCTCCGGCTCCGGCAATTCGGCCGGTCTGGAGCGCAAGAGAGGGGTAAACTGCCATGAGTAAAACGATCATCCCGGCAAACTACACGCCTGCGCTGAATCTGTACGACACCCAGCGCGCCATCGGCACCGTGAAGCGGCTGTTCGCAGACACGCTCTGCGCCACGCTGAACCTCTACCGTGTGTCCGCACCGCTGTTCCTGGAGGCCTCCACCGGCCTGAACGACGACCTGAACGGCGTCGAGCGGAAGGTCACCTTCGACATCAAGGACAGCGGCACCGAAGCGCAGGTGGTGCAGTCGCTGGCCAAGTGGAAGCGCAAAGCCCTAAAGGACTACGGCTTCCGGGTGGGCAAGGGCCTGTACTGCGACATGAACGCCATCCGCCGCGATGAGGAGCTGGACAACCTCCACTCCGTCTATGTGGACCAGTGGGACTGGGAGAAGGTCATCCGTGAAGAGGACCGCAACGAAGCCTATCTGAAAAATGTCGTGCGCTCCATCGTGTCGGCGGTCTGCGCCACCGAGATGAACCTCCACGCCATGTTCCCCCAGCTGCAGGACCTGCCCCTGCACACCCCGAACGTGACCTTTATCACCACCCAGGAACTGGAAGACCTGTACCCTGACCTGACCCCGAAGGAGCGCGAGAACGCCTTCGTCAAGGAAAACGGCACCACTTTCCTGATGAAGATCGGCGCCCCGCTGAAGAGCGGCAAGCCCCACGATGGCCGTGCGCCCGACTACGACGATTGGGACCTGAACGGCGACCTGCTGTTCTGGAACGAGCCGCTGCAGTGCAGCTATGAGCTGAGCAGCATGGGCATCCGCGTCAGCCCCGAAAGCATGGACCGACAGCTGACCATGGCAGGCTGCGACGACCGCCGTGCCCTGCCGTTCCACAAGGCCGTCCTGTCCGGCGAGCTGCCCTACACCATCGGCGGCGGCATCGGCCAGAGCCGCCTGTGCATGCTGCTGCTGGGCAGTGCCCACATCGGCGAGGTCCAGGCCAGCGTCTGGGATCAGGCCACGCACGAAGCCTGCGCCAAGGCCGGCATCCCGCTGCTGTAACGACCAGCGTTCTTTCCAAGACTGCCCCATGGGTCTTCCCGTGGGGCAGCTTTTTTTGCACCATGCAAAAAATTTCCAAAAACTTTTTTTGCTTTTCCCCTTGACAGAACGCTGTGTTCTGTCTATACTGAACGCAGTTCATTTTGAGGTGATCGCATGAATCTTACTGCAACCTCCAAAGAGGGTATCTTAAAAGCCAGTCGTGCCCTCATCCAGCAAAATGGATGGGCAGCGGTCAACATCCGCGCCGTGGCTGCGGCCTGCGGTGTATCGGTGGGCTGCATCTACAACTACTTTGCATCCAAGACCGAGCTGGTGAGCGCCACGGTGGAAAGCATCTGGAGCGATATCTTCCACCGCCCGGAGGACGAAGCCGTCTTCCGGGACACGCTGGCCTGTGTCCGCTGGATGTACCGGCAGCTGGAATACGGCTGCGCCCAGTATCCCGGCTTTTTCACCCACCACTCCTTTGGCTTTATGCACCAGGGCACGGCGGATGGAAAACAGCAGATGCAGCAGGCGTGGCAGCACATCCTGCGGCAGCTGTGTTTCGTCTTGCAGCAGGACCCCAACGTCCGGCCGGACGCCTTCAACGACCAGTTCACTGCCGAACGGTTTGCCGGGGTCCTGTTTTCCCAGATGCTTTCCGCGCTGGTGCAGCAGGATTTCGACCCGTCCATGGTGCTGGAGATCGTCCGGCGGGCCATCTATTAAAAAACTTCCCACGGTTTCGTGGGGATTTTTTATCCGTCAAAATGAACATTGTTCAATTAAGGAGGTGAGGTTCCGTTCTCTCAGGCAGGACCCCTCTGCATTTCACCCATTTCAGACAACAAAGGAGATTTTTACGATGCGTGCGATTTTTGAAACGCTTTTTGACATTTTTTATCTGCTCACCGTCCTTTCTGTGGGCATCCGCATGATCCGGAACAGCAAAGGCTCCGCCCAGTTCCAGCTGTTTGGCTGGATGGCTGTGGTGCTGGGTGCCGGTGATTCCTTCCATCTGGTGCCCCGCGCACTGGCTCTGTGCACCACCGGTCTTGACAGCTACGCTTTCCAGCTGGGTCTGGGCAAGTGGATCACCTCGGTCACCATGACGGTATTCTATGTGCTGCTGTACTACGTCTGGCGTCAGCGCTACCACATCCAGGGCCAGAAGGCCGTGACCTGGGCCGTCTACGCTCTGTCGGCTGCCCGTGTGATCCTCTGCATGATGCCCCAGAACCAGTGGCTCACCAACCATTCTCCCCTGTCTTGGGGCATCTACCGCAACCTTCCCTTCGCGCTGCTGGGCCTGCTGGTCATCGTGCTGTTCTACCGCAGCGCCAAGGAGCACCACGACACCGCGTTCCGCTGGATGTGGCTCACCATCGTGCTGAGCTTCGGCTTCTATATCCCGGTGGTGCTGTGGGGCGATGTGATCCCGGTCATCGGCCTGCTGATGATCCCCAAGACCTGCGCCTATGTGTGGACCGTTCTCATCGGCTATTCTGCCATGAAGGCGGAATATAAGAAAGCGGACTGATCCGTTTCCCCCTGTTTCACGCAAAAAGGGCCTGTTTTCCGGCGGCAGCTGCCGTCAGAAAACAGGCTCTTTTGGTTGCAGTTTATCGGCGTTTCCGGCTGTTGCCCCCCAGCCACCAGACCAGCGCTGCGCAGATCAGGTTCCCGGCCAGGATGCCCGCGCACCACAGCACCGTCTGCCGGGGCGTCTGCTCATACACCAGCAAAAAGGGGTAAGGCCCCGTCCACAGACGCTGGTAGTTGGCCCACAGGGCGATGCTTCCGTAGATCGCCGTCGGCGCCAGCGCCAGCGGGATGTTCCGGGCCGGGAGCCGCGGCTCCCGTTCCAGAAAGACGAAGGAGACAAAAACGAGGACCGGGTTCAGCAGGTGGTGGTACAGCATGGAGCTTTCCGTCAGCAGGAACACCACGCCGCCCTCATCGGGGTAGTAGGGTGCCAGCACGAAGACCACCGTCAGGAAGGTCAGGGTCAGGCAGCAGGCCGCAATGAACTTCAGCCGCTTGACCCAGCGGGGCAGCGCACGGCCGGACAGCAGCGCCCACAGCTGGCAGACTGCCACCAGCAGGCAGACCGCCGCCGAGAAGAGGTTGGAGTTTTCGGTGTAGAAGGTCAGGGACTGCTCGCCCACCGCTTCCCAGCTCATCCGGATGGCGATGGGCTCCATCCGCACCACGGCCAGGTTCAGTAGGATGGACAACACCCGCCGAAGCTGATCCAAAAGCGAATTTTGTTTCATTTTATTCCAGAATGGATCATTTTGCCGTGTTGATGAAGCTGCGGTTGTCCCACAGATACTTGATGCCGGAGATGGCGGTGGCCGCTGCCACCAGCCAGCACAGCCAGTAGGAGATGAGCCAGACGTTCAGATTGCCGAGGATGGTATTGCCATAGGTCAGCGAGATGCCGAAGAAGTAGAAGATGATGGTCAGCATCTGCAGCACCGTCTTCACCTTGCCCCACATATTGGCCGCGATGACCTTGCCGTCCTTCGCACCGGCGGCGACCATCCGCAGGCCGGACACCGCGAACTCGCGGGCCAGGATGATGCAGAGCACCACGGGGCTGCACACGCCGTCCCGCATCATGTAGATGAGGGCCACCGTGGTCAGCAGCTTGTCGGCCAGCGGGTCGGCAAACTTGCCAAAGTCGGTGACCATGTGCCACTTGCGGGCCAGATGGCCATCCAGATAATCGGTGAAGCTGGCAGCGGCAAAGACGATGCCTGCCACCAGATACCATGTTGCGTTGAAGGTCTCGGTGCCAAACTCGGTCAGCGAGACGAAGATCATGAAGACGGGCACCAGAATGATGCGGCACAGGGTCAGTTTATTGGGCAGATTCATACGTTTTACCCTCCAATTTGTTATTTTTCGACAGTACCATACAGATCGTAAAGGTCGCTGTCGTCCACCAGGATGTCATAGAACGCGCCGGGATACAGCGGCTCTTCACTGGAAACGCAGACGTTGCCGTCCACTTCGGGGGCGTCGGCTGCGGTGCGGCAGAGGTACAGGCCGCTCTCGTCGTCGATGCCGTCGCAGATGACGCGGACGGTCTGGCCCACCTTGGCCGCCTGCTTCTGGGCCATGATGCCGGTCTGGATCTGCATCACCAGCTCGGCGCGCTTCTCCTTGACCTCCTGCTCAATCTGACCGTCCATGCGGGCGGCCACGGTGTTCTCCTCAGCCGAGTAGGCAAAGCAGCCCAGACGGTCGAACTGCACCTCCTTGACGAAGTTGCACAGGTCTTCGAACTGCTCCTCAGTCTCGCCGGGGAAGCCTGCGATCAGGGTGGTGCGCAGGGTGATGCCGGGGATCTCGCGGCGCAGCTTGCCGATGACATCCAGCAGCTCCGCACGGTTGGAGCGGCGGTTCATGTTCTTGAGGATGACATCGTTGCAGTGCTGGATGGGCAGGTCGAGGTACGGCAGGACCTTCTCGTTCCGTTTCATGGCGGCAATGAACGCATCGGTGATCCGCTCCGGGTAGGCGTACATGATGCGGATCCACTCGATGCCCTGGACCTTGTTCAGCTGATCCAGCAGCTCGCAGATGCTGCCGGGCTTGCCCCAGTCCTCGCCATAGGCGGTGGGGTCCTGCGCCACGATGATAAGCTCCTTGACGCCCTCACCGGCCAGCCAGCGGGCCTCGGCCACACAGTCGGCCATGTCACGGCTGCGCAGCGGGCCACGGATGCCGGGGATGGCGCAGTAGTGGCAGCGGTTGTTGCAGCCTTCGGCGATTTTTAAGTACGCATAGTGGGCGGGGGTGCCGATGACACGCTTGCCGCCCAGCGGGAAATCCTTCTTCAGGCCGTAGCTTTCGAGGTGGTCCTCGCCGTTGAACAGGCGGGCCACGATGGAGTCAATGGCCTTGTTGGAGGCGCAGCCGACCACGGCGTCCACTTCGGGGATCTCCTCCTCGATCTGGCTGCGGTAGCGCTCGGCCAGGCAGCCGGTGACGATGACCTTCAGATCGGGGTTCTGCTGCTTGTAAGAGCAGGCTTCGAGGATGTTTTCGATGGCCTCGGTCTTGGCGCTCTCGATGAAGCCGCAGGTGTTGACCAGAATGACGTCGGCCTCACCCAGCTCGGCCACGGTCTCGTGCCCGGCAGACAGCAGGATGTGGACCATGCCGTCCAGATCGACCTGGTTCTTCGGGCAGCCAAGGGAAATACATGCAATTTTCATAAGGGGATGCTACTCTCTTTCTTTTTTACGGTTCCGGTGTTCTTCCGAATGGCCGTTCCGGCACGGTGTGTGCGAGACGAAGCGGCCGTGCAAACAAGCCGTTATTCCTGTTCCACGCGCTGGATCGCGTCCCGGATGACCGGGTAGGCAAAGCCCCGGCGCATCAGAGCGGCCACCACGAGGTCGCGGCGTCCAGCTTCCAGTTTTTTGCGGTAGCGGCTGGCCACCAGCGCGGCGGCGGCTTCCAGCTCCGGGTCTTCCCCGGTCTCGTCGGCGGCATAGACCGTGTCCAGCGCCTGTTTGATCTGCGGGGCGCTCAGGCCCTTCTGCCGCAGGTTCTGTGCGGCAGCGCGGCGGCTTTTTTTCGCCGCCAGCAGGCCATGGGCGCGGGTCTCGGCATAGCGCGCATCGTTGACATACTCCCGCTCCACCATCTCAGCCACCACGGCGGCAGCCGTCTGCCCGGCAAAGCGGCGGTTCAGCCGCTCGTAGAGGCCGCCGGAGGACAGCTCCTGCCCGGCCAGCAGCTCCATCGCGCGGGCACGGGCCTTGGCCTCATCGGTGGATTTTTCCGCCTCGTCCAGCGGGCGGCGGGCTCCACGGTACCATGCCATTTACTCTTCCACCATGATGTCCAGTTCGCTCTCGCTGCTGCGGACGGGAGCCTTGACCACCGGCTCCTTGGCCGGGGCGGACTCGGCCTTGCTGCCGGCGTCCGGTGCAGCGGCGGCAGCCTTTGCGGTGCGGCGGGTGGCATAGAGCTTGTCGGCATTGGCGCGGATCTGGCCCTCGATGTCGTTGGCCAGCTCCGGGTTGTCCCGCAGGAACTGCTTGGCGTTGTCGCGGCCCTGGCCCAGGCGGATATCGCCGTAGTTGAACCATGCACCGCTCTTCTGGACGATGCCCAGCTTGACGCCCAGATCGATCAGCTCGCTCATCTTGGAAATACCCTCGCCGAACATGATGTCGAACTCGGCCTCACGGAACGGAGGGGCCACCTTGTTCTTCACGATCTTGGCGCGGGTGTGGTTGCCGATGAACTGGCCGGAGGAGTCCTTCAGGCCCTCCACACGGCGGATGTCGATGCGCACCGAGGAATAATACTTCAGCGCACGGCCGCCGGTGGTGACTTCGGGGTTGCCGTAGACGACACCGACCTTCTCACGCAGCTGGTTGATGAAGACGCAGACCGTGTTGGTCTTGCCAATGACGCTGGTCAGTTTGCGCATGGCCTGGCTCATCAGGCGAGCCTGCAGGCCGACGTGGCTGTCGCCCATCTCGCCCTCGATCTCGGCGCGGGGGACCATGGCGGCGACCGAGTCCACGACGATGGCGTCGATGGCACCGGAACGGACCAGCGCCTCGCAGATCTCCATGGCCTGCTCACCGGTGTCCGGCTGGCTGACCAGCAGGTTGTTGATGTCCACGCCCAGTGCCTCGGCATACACGGGGTCCAGCGCGTGCTCGACGTCGATGAAGGCGACCTCGCCGCCCTGCTTCTGAGCCTCGGCCAGGATGTGCAGGGCCAGCGTGGTCTTACCGCTGGATTCCGGGCCGTACACCTCGACGATGCGGCCGCGCGGCACACCGCCCACGCCCAATGCCATATCCAGACCCAGGCTGCCGGTGGAGATGGCTTCCACCTGCATGGCGGCATTGTCGCCCAGCTTCATGACGGCACCCTTGCCGAACTGCTTTTCGATCTGGGCCAGCGCGGTCGCCAGCGCGTCCTTTTTGGCACCCGGCTCGGTCTTCTGGGTCGCGGTGACGACCGTGTTCTGATTCTTTGCTGCCATAGTGTTCTCCTTTGCTGTCCTCTCCCGGCGCGGCTCGTTCCGCCGCCTGCGCGGGGCATTCCGATTCTTTCTCTAATAGTATATCACAAATCCAGAATATTACAACAGGAAGTTGTTTGCTTTTTCGATTATTTTTCCCTCGCAAGCTGACCCGCAAGTCGGTGCAAAACCTCGCCCTTCGGGAGAGGTGGCATCGCGCAGCGATGACGGAGAGGGTTTTGCTTGGTACTCCCTCTCAGTCTCGCCTACGGCTCGACAGCTCCCCCGAAAGGGGAGCCTTTGGCAGGCCGGGCAGGCCCACGCGTCTTGCGGCAGGCAGCCGGGCTTTGCGGTCACTTGCAGGGTTTTCTTGCGGTGACAGCCCGGTCGTTGCCGCCGTAGTCCTTCCGGCAGGCGATCCCGACCCAGCCGTTTGCTTTCAGCAGGTCCGTGACGGCTTCCCGCTGCTGCCAGCCGATCTCCAGCGCCAGCGCACCGCCGGGGCGGAGCGCTCTCTGGTAGTGTTCCGCGAGGGCACGGTAAAATACAAGGCCGTCCTCCCCCGCTGCCAGCGCCATGGCCGGTTCCTGCGCCACTTCGGGCTGCAGCTGCCCCATCTCGGCCGCGGTCAGGTAGGGCGGGTTGGACACGATGAGGTCCAGCTCCCCTTCCGGCAGAGTCTCCCAATAGGTGAACAGGTCTCCCTGCACCGGGGTCAGATGCAGCCCATTGGGCAGGCGGGCATTCCGGGTCAGATACGCAAACGCCGCCGAGCTTTTTTCCAGGCTCGTCACCTCTGCCGCCGGGCAGAACCGCTGGACGCCCAGGCCCAGACAGCCGGTCCCGGCGCAGAGGTCCAGCACCTTCGGGTGCGGGACGCCCCGCAGCAGTTCAGCGGCGGCCTCGGCCACTACTTCGGTATCGGCACGGGGACAGAGCACACCGGGCCCCACCGCCAGCTCAAAGTCGAGGAACGGCCAGCTGCCGCAGAGGTATTGCAGCGGCTCACGGTCGGCACGGCGGGCGGTCAGGGCTTCCAGCTGCGCCGCCTGTGCGGCGGTCAGCGGAGCCGTGGCCAGCCGGGCGTCTGCGCCCACCGCCAGCCGGAAGAGTTCGGCGGCATCAAAATCGGCATCGGGGCAGCCCGCCTCGGTGAGCCGGGCCTCCACCTGCCGCAGCGCCGCGCGGGGCAGGATGCCTTCGTTCACCATCTGCCATCCTCCGGGTCTTCGGGCAGGACGGGCGTCACCGCCGCAATGGCCACTTCGATCATGCTGTCGTCCGGCTCGAACACGGTCAGATGCTGCACCCAGATGCCGGGCTGTCGGATGATGCGGGTGGCAAGGTTGTCAGACCGGCCGCACCACTTCAGCAGCTCGTAGCTGATGCCCATGACCACCGGCAGGAGCAGCAGTTTGAACACCACCCGCAGCCCGGTGCTGGACCAGGGCAGCACACTGTACAGGAAGACGCTGACGATGACGACCAGGATCAGAAAGCTGGTGCCGCAGCGGGGATGGAAGCGGGTGTATTTACGGACGTTCTCCACGGTGAGCGCATCCCCGGCCTCATAACAGGCGATGGTCTTGTGCTCGGCCCCGTGGTACTCGAACACGCGGTGGATCTCCTTCATTTTGGAGATGGCGACCATATAGCTCAGGAAGATGGCCACCTTCAGGACCGCTTCGAGGATGACCTTGCTCCACCGGCCCAGCGGGAGCAGACGGTTGACGCCGCCCACCAGAACGGTCGGCAGCACCGTGAACAGCAGAATGGCAAACAGCCCGCCCAGCACGGCGGCAGCGCCCAGCAGGACATCCTCGGCTTTTTTGCCCAGGTGGTCGCCCACCCATTTTTCAAAGGCGGTCTCCTCCTCTTCGGGGTCGTAGTCGTCGCCCATGCTCACCTGTGCGGAATACATCATGTACCGGTAGCCCATGATGAGGCTCTCCACCATCGAGATGGCCCCCCGCACGAGGGGGATCTTCGTCCAGATGCCGTGGGCAGGGGTCGGCTCGATCTTTGTCTCAATGGTGCCGTCCGGCTTGCGCACCGCGCAGCAGATGTTCTTCGGGCCGCGCATCATGATGCCTTCCATCAGGGCCTGCCCGCCCACGCTCGTTTTGAAACGTTCCTGTTTTGGTTGATTCATCCATGTCTCCTGTCCCCGCGCACGGCTGAGCCGGGCGGGTGATTTTTTTGCAGTTCTCATTTTACCGCAAAATTGTGTCAAAATCTTCTCAGCGCTTATAAAGGGGCAGGCCCAGCGTGACCACGGTGCCCCGGCCCAGGGTACTCTTGAGGTCGAGCGTACCGTCCAGCGCCGTCATGATGGAATCCACCAGCGCCAGACCGATGCCGCTGCCGCGCACCGAGTTGCTGCCCTTGTAGAACTTGGTCTTCACGTTTTCCAGGTCTTCCGGCGGGATGCCCCGGCCCTGGTCGATGATCTCGATGAAGGCCTTATACTCACCCTGCCAGATCTTCACGGTGATGCGCCCGCCGGGGGCCGAATACTTGATGGCATTGTCCAGGATGTTAATGAACACCTGCCGCAGGCGGTCCGGGTCGGCATAGACGGGGATCATCTCCTCCGGCTCGTTGTAGGAGAGCAGCAGCCCCTCCCGCTGGATGCGGGCCTCGCAGAAGAGGACGGCGTCCGTCAGCTCGGCCACAAGGTCCAGCAGGCAGCAGTCCATCTTCAGGCGTCCGTTCTGCAGGCGGCTGAAATCCAGCAGCTCCTCCACCATGTTGTACAGGCGGGCCGTCTCGTTGTTGATGATCTCCAAGCCCTTGCGGTAATTCTCGTCCTCCGGGTCGTCGAGGGTGCGCAGCGTTTCCACCCAGCCCCGGATGGAGGTCAGCGGTGTGCGCAGCTCATGGGACACCGAGCTGATGAACTCATTCTTCATCTTCTCGGTCTCTTCCAGCCCCTCGGCCATCTGGTTGATGGTGCCGCGCAGGCGGTCCACCTCGTCGCGGCTGTCGCCGGTCACGGGCAGGCGAACGTCCAGTTCGCCCCGCGCGATGCTGGCAGCGGTGCGCTCCACCTGCCCCAGCGGGACCACGATGCTGCGCACGAAATACAGACCGGACGCCACCGTAAAGCCCAGAATGACCACCATCACCACGATGCTGATGAGGACGACGCTCTTCAGCTGGTTCTGGATGAGGGTCAGGCTCGTGACGAGCCGCATGGCCGCCACGTCTTCGGCCGCATAGGGCACCAGACAGCAGACGGCCATGACCATCTCATTGCTGGCGGTGCGGTAGATGGCCATTCCCATGCCGTCGGCGTTCTCCTGCGCCTGCTCAAAGTCAACACTGCTCAGGATGCCCTCGGCATCGGTGCCGCTGGATGACGCGATGACGCCGCCGTAGCTGTCCAGCAGCATAAACTCGTATTTATCCTTATCGGAGAACTGCTCCACCATCCGGCGCAGGGCCACGCTGCGGTTGGCGGCAGTTTTCTGGGCCGTGTCGCCGGTGTACATCTTCAGCTGGCCGTTCACCGAGGAAAAGCGGCGGTACATCGTCTGTTGGACGCTGTTGTAGTAGTTGCGTGAGCAGCTGTACAGGAACATGCCTTCGACCAGTATCAACAGCAGCACCGTCAGCATCAGGCTGCCCCGCAGCCATCGCCTCGTAATTCCGCTTCTCACCCTGCGCACCTCCCTTCCTCAGTCTGCCTTTTGTGAGCCGGAGCGGGTCATTCTTCCCACCGGTAGCCGTAGCCCCACACCGTCATGATGTGGGTCGGGTGGCTCGGCTCGTCCTCCACCTTCATCCGCAGGCGGCGGATGTTCACATCCACGATCTTCACATCGCCGAAGTAGTTCTCGCCCCAGACGCCCTTGAGGATCTTTTCCCGCACCAACGCGATGCCGGGGTTGTGGAAGAACAGCTCCATGATCTGGAACTCCACCTGCGTCAGCTCGATGGGGCGGCCCGCCTTGAGCAGGACACGGCGGTTCTCGTCCAGCACGAAATCGCCGCTAACGAGGGCGGCGGGAGCTGCTTCCTTTCCGTTCTCCCCGCCCGTCGAGCGGTTCACACGGCGGCAGAGCGCCTCCACGCGGGCCAGCAGCTCGCTGACGCTGAACGGCTTAGTCATATAGTCGTCGGCACCGATGGACAGGCCGCGGATCTTATCCTGCTCCTGCCCTTTGGCGCTGAGAATGATGATGCCGATCTTCTGGTCGGTGCGGCGGATGGTCTCGCAGAGTGAGAAGCCGTTCATGCCGGGCAGCATCACATCCAGAATGGCCGCATCGCAGCCCGGTCTCTGCTCCAGCAGCGGGAGCGCAGCCTCGGCGCTGTCGGCCTCCACGGCCTCCATCCCGGCCCGCCGCAGGTTCAGCGCGATCATCTCGCGGATGCTGGCTTCGTCCTCCACAACAAGTACCTTGACCATCTACAACATGCCTCCGTTCTATTCCGCCCCGGTGTGACCGCGGGGCCGGTCTTTTTTCAAGCGATTTTTTTGTACTGCATCCAACCGGCCGGCCAGGCTCAGTTCAGCCGATACAGCGAGCGGGACAGCCGATAGGTCTGGTCCTGGATGACGGCATCCTCGCCCAGCTTTGCCTGCATCTGGCGGGATGCCACCACGCCCAGCCGGGTCCAGCCCGCCGCGCTGGCGCTGGACGGCACCAGCCGCAGGGTGAGCACCAGCTTGTTTTCGTCCACGGTGCGCAGCTCCACCGCATCGTCGATGTCGGCGCTGTCGGTGAGCAGCAAGTTGCCCTCCCACTCGGCGGGCAGCTCGATGTAACAGTTCGTCTCTTCGTCCAGAAGGCCGAAGCTCTTTTCCGGGTCGGGCCGGGTGTAGTCCATCCAGACGATGAAGTCCATCCGTCGGCTCTGGCTCATGTTCAGCAGACCGGCCTCGTCCGGCTGGGTGGGGATCTCCACCGTGCCGTCGCCGTCCAGGTCGCGGCTGACGAGGTTCGGCACATTGCGCAGCGAGGCGCTGTAGAGCGCGCTGGCGCTGATCTGCTCGGCCGGGATCATCTGCTGGCTCTCTTCATCGAAGCGCAGGAGCACTGTGGCCAGATTGTTGCCGGAAATGCCGGTCCAGCCGTCCAGTACCAGATAATGCCGGCCATCCGCTCCCAGGCCCGACGCCACCGAGGCGCAGCCGGAGAACTTGTCCGCCGACAGGCCCATGACAGCCACCTGCTGAAAGCTGCCGTCCCGGTTCACGGTCAGCAGCTCGATCTGCACTCCGCCGTCTTCCAGCGTAGACATCAGGATCAGGTCCTCGTTGCCGCCGCCGGTGATGTCCTCCACGAGGTACTGCTCGTAGGACTGCTCCAGAATGGCGTTCACCTCGCCGTGTTCGTAGGAATAGACGGCCAGATAGCTGTCCCCCTGTGCGGCCAGATAGCCCACCACCAGCTGCACAGCGTTTCCGTCCTGCAATTGCGCCAGCCGGACATTGTCCACCGTGTCAGCCAGACCCTCGATGGTCTGCTGCACCTTCCACGCGCCTGCGGCATCCTTCTGCAAAAAGGCGATGCAGACGTTGGAGGACTGGGCGGTCGTGTAGAGCACGGCGGCGTCCTGTTCGCCGTCGCCGTCCAGATCCTGCAGCAGAAAGGGCGAAAGCAGCTCCCCCTGCATGGGGTATTTGAGCTGCGCACTCTCGCCCAGCCAGTCGTTCAGGGCACTTTGCAGCGCACCGTAATCGCCCGAAAGGCGCGGAGCGCGCAGCAGATCCTCGACCTGCATGTTGTCCGTCATTGGGAAGCTGCACCCCGGCAGCAGCCCCAGCAGGCAGCAGGCCGCAAGCGACAGGAAGTGTCGTCGTTTCAACCGCAGTCCCTCCTCTCTGTGGAAAACTCCCGGCTGCGTATACAGTATTCAGTATAGCACGAATCGCGCCTCCGGGCAACAAAAAACGCCCTCTCCCCGAAGGGAAAGAGCGTTTCGTTACACTGTTTCTACAGTCAGAGTCGATCAGACGAGCTCCAGAACTGCCATCTCAGCAGCGTCGCCGCGGCGAGCGCCGATCTTGATGA